>Ga0114974_10000152_pt1 | contig 60152 bp, 37 predicted proteins | sample S_130206_EF_Meta_FD_87318 | JGI IMG/M metagenome (GOLD analysis project Ga0114974, IMG submission 87318) | Freshwater microbial communities from Lake Simoncouche, Canada to study carbon cycling - S_130206_EF_MetaG | ecosystem: Environmental > Aquatic > Freshwater > Lake | place: Lake...
TCGAGTACGTGCCGGCCGCGCAGTCGGTGCACACCACACTGCCCGTGGCGGTTTTGTACTTGCCGGCGACGCAAGCGGTGCACGTGCCGCCGTCGGGGCCACTATAGCCTGCGTTACACGTGCAAGCAGCGAGGACTGCGCTGGAAATAGGCGAGAAGGAATTGGTAGGACATCCAATACAGGTCGTGGCAACGGTCGCGCCCACTGTCGTCGAGTACGTTCCAGCCGCGCAGTCGGTGCAGACCGAAGCAGCTGTAGCGGAGTACTTGCCAGCAACACAATTTGTGCACGAGAGCAAGGCCGTGGTTCTGTAGGTTCCGGCGGCGCAGGCTGTACATGGACCTCCGTCTGGGCCAGTGTACCCCGCGTTACATAGACACATTGCGGATAGAGTACATCCATTGCATGAATAACCGGCATTCGCGGGACACGCGAGGCATACCGCGGGCGTTGTTGCGGCTAATGTTGTCGAGTACTTCCCGGATGCACAATTTGTGCATGGAGTGGCGGCTGCAGTGTTCGTGTCTTTGTAGGTTCCGGGGACGCAATTCACACACGTCGTACCAGATGCCGTGTAACCAACATTACAAAAACAATAAGTGTTGTCCCAGCAAGTCACGCAGTTTGCACCCGAGTTGGATTTACATGCCGAACATGAAGCCGTACTTGTGACTGTTTTCCAAAAGCCGATTCCACATTGATAACAATTGCCATTGTTAGGCCCTGTGCAACCATGTTGACACGATGGCTGTTGGAGACAGCCGGTTTTGATACCATTGCCACTCTGCGCATTCGAATGCGCGAGGAACACAAGAAGCTCGAGCACGCGTAAGTGCAGGTGCATTTGCTGTTTGTCTGTTTGTGGTTTATATAAAAATTATGACATCCTGTTTATATTTCTAATCTACTCCTCGTATCAATTCAGCTTCTTGTCTGATTCGATCTACACACGACTCGTTGTCGTTTTTCGGCAGTCCAGGCCACAAGACATTGAGGATGTCTGTTTGTTTTTTGTAGTCTGAGTCGGGTTCGTGTGGGACGGGTACGACCGGCGTTGCGAGCGTTGTGAGTGTTGTGAGTGCCGTGAGTGTCGTGGCGGTGGCGGTAGACTCAACCGGGGCCACCGGCGTCGTTGCACACGACGCAAGCGCTGCGTCGTCGCGCACGGTGATCGCGACAAAGTCGGCGGGGGGTGGCATTTGACACGCGGGCTGCGCGTCGGCAACCTCAAGCTCGCTGCGTATGAGCTGCATGCCCTCGCAGAGCGAGTCGACCTTGGCGTGCAGGAGGTCCAGCGACGCGAAGGCGGCGAGTGTCTGTTGCTGTATGTTCTCGAGTTTCTGCAGGACTGCATGGTCTCCGGCGGCAGAGTCGCCGAGCATGCCGAGCAGATTTTGCAACGACTGCGTGCTTTCGGTCATGTGGCTGATTTCGCGTTCTTAAATAACCAAAGGCACGAATTGACGAATCTAGTCGCACGCAATGAGAGCCGAGAAGCGTGGCGGCGAAAAAGACGGAATATACATGAGTACGGTGTAAACATTAAACGAGACGCGCTGGCAAGTGAGTATGCATGCGTTCGATGCGCCGATGCACGGCAAGCACATAAATTTACGCGACTTTTCGAGCAAATACGACGCACGACCGGCGGACGCGGCCGTCGACGACTGCCAAGGCGGCACGCGCCAGTGGAACCTCTTCGCGCGCCTCTTTCCGGCGTGCAGCGCGGGCGCGATGACGTTCGTGTACGGGCAGCGGCGCGAGGCGACGGACTGGGGGCCGGAGGCGGCGCTGCTGCACTTCTTCCTGGCGGCGTTTCTGCCGATCCGCATCTACATGCGTCTCTGCTTTCCGGAGAAGCTGCAGCTCGTCTGGCCGTGTCTCGCGCTGCACGCGACGGTCATGCTATGCGCGTACCCGTATGACGTGGAGAAGGTCTCGATCGTCGTGTTTTGCGGCGTGCTGGTGTGCGACGGATTCTTGGTGACTCGGTGTGTGCGAGCGAGGTCGTTGGCTGCAAACGCGTGCACGCTGCTGCTGCTGTTGAACGGTGTCTTGTGTCTGCTGGTCTATAGCAACAACAGCCGGCTGGCCGCCTCGTACTATCATGCGAGCTTCGCGTTGCTTTGCCTCGCGTTCTTGTCGTTTTGACGTTCACTGCAGCGATGTCTTGATGCATTTGAATATCAAGGGCCACAGTAGCCTTTTTTCCGCGTCGGTGCATCCAGCACTTGCCATTGCCCTGGCGATCCCTCTTCTGTCATAGTAGAGTTTGTCGCCGTCAAAGAAACACGACACAATCTGGTATTTTGGAAAGTCTATTTTGGAAAGAGCGACGCGCATCAATTTGTCTACACCCGTTGTTGGGGCTTGTGTGTTCTGGACGTTGATGTGCAGTTCTTGAAGCTGCTGTATTAAAACAACCGACACAAATGCATATAACGTGTCTATGTCGAGAGGACTCAAGTCGGAAGGACAAGTTAGCCATGCGTCGTGGACTTTCGTATGGATCGCTGTGAGATGCGCGAGATCGACCAAGTCCATGTTTACAACCTCTCATTCTTAAATACAAGTTGCGCCAGAACCCTCACTTCGCGCGCATGTGGCGTCTGCTGCGCCGGCGCAAAGGCGTAGGTGCTGCACGATGCACGCGGTAAGCTGCAGCCCGCGGCAGGACCACGAGCTGGCGCGTGCGCCTGCGCTCGGCAGCGTGACAACGACAGGCTCGTTGCGGACAAAGCCAGCCTGCATCCTACGACAGCTCGCGCGATGCTATATACACAGCCGACGCAAAACGCGACGGCGAGAATCGACGCAGCTACGGGGCGCGCGGGCGCTTCTGCGCCTGCAGGATGTGCATCGTGTCGTGCACCGGCGTGGTAAGCTCGACGCCGTGGAATTGCGATATCTTGCGGTGCATGACTTCGAAGTAGTCCTGCACCTGCATCGCCGCGCGTTCGCGCATCTGCCGCTCGACGGTTGTCGCGTCGGCGCTCCCGACGCCGATGCCACTCAAGATGAGCTTCATTTCGACGGGCATTTTCTTTTTGGCGTTCATGGTGGCGACATTTCTCGCCAGGCCAGCATTAGGCGCATTTAGGTTCCGTTTTTTTTCCCACGATTCGGTTCGCAATAAAAATGCGTGTGCGTATATAGGACGGCGACGGCAATATGATGTTGCGTGGGTCGCAGAGCGTAGCAAACACTGTGAGTGAGTCCAACACGAAGCTGTTTTGCGTCGGCTTGCACGCCATGAACGAGATGCACGTGCGGTTCCCGGAACTGGAGCAAACGGAGATGCGCGTCGTGTGGTTCGGGGGGGGGCTGCAGGGACAACTGCCTGTGCTATTCGGCATGTATCCAGACGTGGATTTCGAGATCCACACGCAGAGGGAATGTCCCGTGAGCACGGACTTGCGCAGCAGCCTGAAAGTCTCGTACCACAACACGTCGCTCGACGAATGCTTGCGTCAAGTCGAAGGCTACGCCGGCAAGAAGAAATACGCGGTGTTGTTGGACTTGGATTACCACATCAAGCCGAGCGAGCTCACCGCCATGAACCGGGCTCGCGTCGTGCCGACGGTCGAGTCCGAGAGCGTGCATTACGACAGGTACACGGCGCAGTACACGGCTGCGTGCGCGCGACTCGCTCGTTGCAGCCACGTCCTGCTGGTGAGCACGCCGTTCCGGATGCCGTGGGTCACCAGCGACTTTGCGTGCAACGCGCACAAGGCGAGCTGGCTCGACCCGCAGCTGCGCGAGCACGAGGTGCGCTGCCCGAGCATGCAGCTGTGCCCGCAATTCGGCAGCCGCCTGCGGTCGACGGAGCTGCGCGGCTTGCTCGTGACCGGCGGCGATAGCCTCGAATCGGTGATCAACTGGAAGGAGCTCGACGCGAGCTTGCACGGCACAGACACGGCGACGCGAGAGTTGAACCGGGCGCACTTCATGCTCGAGCAGCTGCAGACGAGCAAGGCGGTCGCGGCCGCGCGCCGCACGTCGGCTTCGACGGACAACGAATGCCTGCGGGGCTGGTCGCAGACGTTTGTTGACAATTCTATCGACGAGATGCGGCAGCTTGTGCAGAGGCTCGAAAGTACAAACAGAAGAGACGGCATATATAAAGCGTAGCAGGCGTCGTCATGGGCACGAGCTGCGTCGGTCTGAAATCGTCGGCCGCTTCCGCGTGGATGACCATGATGGCGCTGCTCTTCGGGGTCCCCGCGCTTGAGTCGACGCGGCATGCGAAGCTGAGTCTGCGAGCGACGCTCGACGAGATCGAGGGCGGCGAGCACGACCTCAACGAAGAGCTGGCGCGACATGTGCTCAAGCTGCGTGCGATTCGGCTTCCCGGCGCGAGCGCGGAGCGGCCGGACGTTGCGCGCCTGAAGCCGCTGCTCCTGCAGTGCCGCAAGGTCCGCATGAAGCTGCAAACGCTTTCGAAGAAGAGACTCGCGCTGGAAAACCACATGGACACCCTCGACAACAGCGAGCTCAACCAGCACGTGCTGCACTCGATGCAGAAAACGTCGCACGCACTCAAGGGCATGGGCCTCGACAAGACGCTCGAATCCGTCGACCGAGTGATGATGGATCTCGAAGAAAACCACGGCGACATCAGCAGCATACAAAATTCGCTCTCGAATAGCTTCGACAACACAGAAGAATTCGACTGGGAGGCCGAAATGGCCATGCTTCTGCAATCCGATTCGTACTGCAACACCAAGACGCACTTGAGTGTGCCGGTGACCTCGAACGCCATATCGAACGTCGTATCCTCGGAAGAGGAACCGGCGCGCGCACAGCATGCGTCGCCTGCCGCAGACGGCAGCGACGCCGCGCCCGAGACCGTGCCTGTGCTAGTGCTGTCTGAACACATCGACACGCGCGTCGAGTATCTCCCGAGTACTATATAAAAGAATTGTCAACGCTTGACATGAACCGCCTGTGTGCGCTGATAGCATCGACTTGGCACGCACGCCTCGCCTTGTTTGCAGCACTCGACGGTGATGTGGGTACGCCACCGGCCGCGGACATCGAGGCGTGCGAACAGCATGGTCCGGAGCGCGTGCAGACCAGAGAAGGCGCGGCAGGCGGTGGCGAGAACTGTTGAGTCACGACGGCGCTAGTGGCCCGTGAATCTTTCCCTGTCGTCGTTGAGTCACGAAGGCGCTAGTGGCCCGTGAATCTCCCCCTGTCGTCGCGTGCGAATTCTTTGCCGGCGGAAGATGGGCTCGGTTTTGTTGCGCCATATGCGCCAGACACGAGGTCGCCAGCAGGGCCGTACACGTTTTTGGACTTGGACGCGCCGTTGCACTTGGACGCACCATTGCACTTGGACGCGCCAGACATACCCTCGTTCACACACGATCCTTTATATATAACGAACGCGAACTGCATAACATGTTCGACGGTCGCGACCAAACTTTCGCAAACACCAGCCGCGAGTCATTTCTAGGGCCACCGGTACTCACGCGGAAGGGTATTGTTTTCCTGAGCGAGTGCCGTTTTTCATTTGACGAATACAACGTGGAATTCACAAATACCGGAGTGATGTCTAGGTTAGCACCACCGATTGGGCTCGCAGATGGCTCTGTGCGATGCATGCCAGCAAAACGGTGACTTGTCGATTATATGGGATTATATGGGAAATCACCAAACGACTGTGAAAGCTATAAAAGACTAGGCTAGATTGTGCATGCTGATGCTCGCTATTGTCTTGTCGATGCTTGCGGCGTATCCTGTCGCGGGACAGCAGTGTGGAGTATGTCCTCCTGGAAAGTACAAAGACGTGAGTGGAAACTTCGCTTGCTCGAGTTGCCCTGTCGACACATATTATGGGTTTTCGGGGGCAACCTCTGCGAACAACTGCACGCTGTGTCCGACAAACTCCGGTGCTAATAACGGCAGTACGAGTGTAGGTGACTGCAAGTGCAAAGCCGGCTATACTCGCTCGGATCTATACACATGTACGGCATGCGCGACAGGCAAATACAAGGCTTTCACGGGCGACGACAATTGCACGAGCTGTTCGTCTTCTAGCTCGACGCTGGCGACTGGCAGTACGAACGCAAGTGCGTGTCAATGCAGTGTTGGTTATACTGGGGCGGCCACCTCTTGTTCACCTTGTACAACTGGATTGTACAAGGATATAGCAGGCTCGTCTGTGTGTCTGGCGTGCCCAGGTAACACCAGCACCACAGCGCCCGCGAGCAGTAGTCTTGCAAGCTGTCAGTGTGTCTCTGGATACACCGGTGCAAACGGCGGCCCGTGTAGCGCTTGTGTGGCTGGGAAGTTCAAAGCCAGCCCTGGCACAGCTGCATGCAGTGACTGTGATACGCAGGCGTCGTCGGCGGCCGGCAGCACATCAAGCACGGCCTGCGTGTGCAAGGCCGGATACTTTGGAGCGGCCGGCGGCGCGTGTTCCACGTGCAATGCAGGCCAGTACAAAAACACGACGGCGGCGGGCAGCTGCACCAATTGCCCTAATTCGACATACTACGGCGGGACTGGGGCAACGAGTGCTAGCATGTGCACACCGTGTACCGACAATTCGGCATCGGAAACAGGCAGTGTTTCCAGCACGGACTGCAAGTGCAACGCTGGCTACTTTACTAGCCCGTATGTTGGGGCCCCGAACGCTACGTGTTGGCCTTGTTCTCCCGGGACGTATAAGCTCTTCGGACCAGGATTATGCTCGTTATGCGCAGCTGGGAAGTTCGCGGCGTCGCCCGGCGCCACCGGCATCGAGCTGTGTGTGGGGTGTCCCACCGGCAAATACTCAAATGTCAACCGAAGCCAGTGTGAGTTATGTTCTTCGGACTCGTCCTCCCCGGCTGTGAGCGGTTATATCCAGAACTGCACGTGCAACATGGGATTTTGGCCGGCGAATAATCCAGGTTCGAGTGGCGTAAACTGTTTCGGGTGTCCTGCGGGCACATACAAAAACACGAGTGGCACCGAGAGCTGCACGTCGTGTGACTCGAGGACGTACTCGGGGTCCGTCAACGCGATAAGTGCGGCAACTTGCTTGTCGTGTACTGCGAACTCATTGTCGGCTCTAGGCAGTACCTTGGTCACTTCGTGCACGTGCAATGCCGGATACACCGGCACGATTTCATCGACATCAGACGCATGCGCGGCCTGCGCAGCGGGCAAGTTCAAGTCCGTGCCGGGGAGTGCCGTGTGTAGTGATTGTGCGGCCGGCAAATTTTCGGCCGCCACGGGGAAAATCGATAGCAACTGCAGCAGCTGCAACCCGTATGCGAGCTCGCCGACCGGAAGTACTTCTGACTCGTCCTGTGTGTGTTCTGCTGGATATGAGTTTATTCAGGTATAATGTAAATACGAAGCATGAGCATATCGTATAAATGACAGTTTGTTCATGCACATGGTATGCGTACGTCTAGCATGTATTCTCCTAGCATTGGTCGTAAGAGACACGAACGCGTACACGTGCATAAATTGTGTGCCCGGTAAATACAAGAGCGTAATTGCAAACGACGCGTGTCTCGCGTGTCCTTCGAACACGTATCGCGAGGGGAGCGGCGCGTATAATCAAAATCAGTGTCTCGCGTGTGCCGATAATTCGCAGTCGAATAGCTCGTCTAGTTACTCCACGGATTGCAAGTGCAAGGTCGGGTATTTTGGATCGAACGGCGGACCGTGTACTTCCTGTCCGACAACGACCTACACAGACACAATCGGACAGGGCTCGTGCACAGCATGTGCCGGTAACTCGTACGCGCCAAGCACGAGCACCGCGATCACGGCGTGCGCATGTCTGCCCGGATACACCGGGCCGAACGGCGGCACGTGCACACAGTGCGCAGCGGATACGTACAAGACCGCGACGAGCAGTGCGGCCTGTTCGCCGTGTCCTGCGCACATGGTCTCGCCAATAGGCAGTTCAGCACTGGCGGCGTGCGTGTGTGACGTTGGGTATACGCTGACTGGTGGGGTGTGCGTTGCGTGTGGACCGGGACAGTACAAGACAGGCATCGGACCGCAGGCGTGCTCCGATTGCGCCAGCGGAACGTTTTGGACCGCGTCCGCGAAAACGGACGCAACCTGTACTTCGTGTCCTTTCAATGCATTCACAAACGGAACTGGCAAGGACGAGCTCGTCGACTGTCGCTGCAACGCCGGGTACACTGGCAACGACGGCGCCACGTGCGTTGCGTGCATCGCCGGAAAGTACAAGACAGCCACGGGGCCGGTCCTGTGCACGAACTGCCCAGTCGACACGTATTCTACCGTAGTTGCGAAAACGACTGACGTCTGCACGTCATGTACGGCCGTTACTGGGCATCTCGTCACCGACGGCACAACGGGTAACGACGAGTTGGCAGACTGTCGCTGTGATGCCGGCTACACCGGCTCGACCGACTATTGCTTTTCCTGTGTTGCGGGTACGTACAAGACCGCAGCAGGTCCGCAGCAATGCACGGACTGTCCTGCCAATATGTACTCCATCGCATTAAACTCGACTTCGGGTGGCACTTGCACGTCCTGTACGTCCAACAGCAACTCGTCGGCAGGCAGCGGCGCAAGTGCGCTGTGCACGTGCAACCCTGGATACACGGGTCCCGGTGGAAGTGCCTGTGTTAATCTCGGGCCGGCGGTGAACGTAGCGAGGTTGGCCGGTGTCACTACTACTGCGTCTTCGATACAGGGGGGTACCACAGGAATATGGAACGGAGCAGCATTCATTCAAACGGTAACGTTCGACCCTGAGTATTTGATCAATGCATTCAAGGATGCCGGCGACGTTTTCTCTAGCGGCACTCCAATTCGCGCGACACAGCTGAACGGGTGGACTTCAATCACAAACGCCGGCGTTCACTGGGCGCGTCTGAATCTGGGCGCGCCAAAAAGCATTCAGGAGGTCCGCTTGTATTGGCATGACTTTGATCTAAATTCAGGTTGGACTTCTGATCAATGGAACATCAATCTTCAAATACAAGTTGGCAACACGGATTCACTCAATGTAAATACGAATTGCGCAACGGGCATAAGCTCAGCCAGGGCACGCGGCGAAGCCGTGTCCTACAGTGCCATTAATTGTGTGGCTAGCGGTCAATACGTTTATGTTGTGCTGCCGGCGACGGGCGCCTCACGGGCGATGTCGATCCAGGAAATAGAGGTTTACAGTACACCGCAGCAATGCGGGTGCAGCTCGTGCGTGGCCGGCACGTACAAGATAGGCTCCGGCTCGGCAGCGTGCACGAATTGTGCTGCAAACTGGTACTCGACAGCCGTTGGGGCAACAGCCAATACTTGCTCGCAATGTCCAGCAGGTTCACAATCTGTCGCCGGGACGGACGCGCTTCTGAAGTGCACGTGCCAAGCCGGATACACGGGAAACGACGGCTCTGAATGCACAGCCTGTGTCCCGGGAAAATACAAGACGACGATGGGATCTGCGCCGTGTACTGCCTGTCCGATGGACACGTACTCGACAAGCACGGGTAAGACCGACGCGACGTGCACGTCGTGTTCAGACACGACGACCGGTCCGTCGCGGACACTTTCCACCGGCAGCTCGGCAGCGGTGGCCTGCAGGTGCGATCTCGGGTACACCGGCAGCGACGGCGGCACGTGCCTCGCGTGCTCGACTGGCAAGTACAAGGAGTCCCAAGGCAGTGCTGCTTGTTCGTTCTGTCCGGCAGACAAATACCAGCCGTTAACATTTAGGACTGCCCTCTCGGACTGTCAAGCATGTCCGGTTTCCGCAGAGTCACCGGCAGGAAGCACGGCATTGGCAAGCTGCCAGTGTTCCCCAGGGTATGTTGGCGTAAATGGCGGCACATGCACGCAGTGCTACGCGGGGCAGTATAAACCGCTGAAGGGGCCACAGGCATGCACTGTGTGTTCGAACGCATCGTACTCGGGCGCGTTCGCAGCGACGTCGATTAGCACTTGCACGCCGTGTCCGGCACATTCGCTGGCGTGGGCGGGAAGTACCGCACTGACCGACTGCCACTGCGATACCGGGTACTACACGCAGGGAATCGGCCTATCGAGCGTGAACTGCACACTGTGCACACCGGGAACATGGAACAGCGAGTTGGGCGCTCTGGCGTGCTCGAAGTGCACGGCTGGGCAATACTCGGTGACGCCTGGCGCAACGGCGAGGGAATCCTGCCTGACGTGTCCGAACGGATATTCGGCAGAAGGCAGGTCGCAGTGCGAGCCATGTACAGGCAACGCGACTTCCCTGCCCGGGAGTGGCCTAATTACCGACTGCAAGTGCGACCCCGGCTACTCTGGCCCCGACGGCGGCACGTGCCAGTTCTGCATCGCGGGCAAGTTCAAGCCCTTGAACGGGTCGGCGGCGTGCACAAACTGTGCGGTAGACACGTACTCTGAGAACATCATACAGATAGCATCGTCGACGTGCACTCCGTGCTGGTCGCATTCACAGTCGCTTGCCGGCAGCGACTCGTACGACGACTGCAAGTGCAGTTTTGGGTATACCTCGAGCGTCGTTGGACAGGACGGTTGGTCATGCGACGCGTGCTCTCTTGGTCGATACAAGAACACGACAGGGTACGCGCTGTGTGCGCTGTGCCCGCCAAATACATACGCGGACGTGACCGCAAGCATTAATATCAGCGCGTGTGTAGATTGTTTCCAGAATTCGGTTTCGCCGGCAGGCAGCGTCGCGCTGAACGACTGCTCGTGTGTTGGTGGGTATCAGCGTGCGGGTGCGGCTTAGGTCAGCGCTGAAACACAACATGCAATTTACGCGGAATGTATATAAAAGTAATCGCGTACAACTTTATGAGAGCCATTCTTTTGTTGGCGTGTGTCTGTCGCGTGGTTGCGTCGCAGATGTGTGTCATGTGCACGCCGGGGAAATACCAAACCAGCTCGTCCAAGACGCCGTGCAAAGACTGTGTCGTCAACACGTACTCGGCGTCGTCTGGCATGACAGCCTGCCGAGATTGCGCGGCGAACTCAACGTCTGCTGCTGGGAGTGCTAGTTGCGCTTGTTTGCAGAACTACGCAAGAGTGAATGCTTCGGCCGACTGCAGTTTCGCCTGCGCGAGCGGGCTCGTGCGTGTCGGGGACTCATGCCAGTGTCCGGCCGGCAGCAGCGGCCCGCCAAGCGGCCCGTGTGCGCTGTGTCCGGCGCACACGTACTCGTCGCAGGTGGGCTCGAGCGTGTGCACTGCGTGTCCGCCAGCGACGCGGAGTGTGGTGGGTAGTGTGTCGGGCGCTGCGTGCGTGTGCGGCGTGGGGTTCTTGAAGATATATAGCGTGTGCATCGAGCTCCTCGACCTTTCCATTGTCATAACGTTCGACGTGGTCCTAGAATTGCCCAAAGAAGTGACTGCGCAAGATGTGGCACAGACCATTTCAAGTGCTGTGTCTGCGGCGTACAACATTTTGGCGGAATACTTGCTTGTGGATGTCGAGGTCCTCGAAGTGATGTCGAGAAGGCGGCTCATGCAGGCGACGTCGACGGTAAAGTACAGGGTTACAATACGAGTGCTATTCGCACGAGACGCGTCGCCAGGGTCTGTGAATCAGACTCAAACGACAATGCGCGCTGTCGACGGCGAGCAGCTGGCCACGGTCGTTCGGCGCGCGTCGCCTGGTGTGGACTTCAACGTGCTCAACAGTACGTTCTCGGGCGCACGGGACGAACACGGCGTGGTCAATGTGAACTCGCGGCAAGTCGTGACTTGTGCTCTTGTGCCGTGGCAGGACGAGCGCGGCGCGGCGCAGGCCTGCGTGCGCACGTGTCGCGTGGACGAGGACACAGTCGCTGTCGCGTATGTGCAGGGGCTGTACATCTTGGACTGCAAAGGCAAAACTGGCACGCCGGTCGTGCCGCCGACAGACGGAGGGACGCCGGTGGTGCCGCCGGCAGACGGCGCATCGACGCAAGAGCTACCGTGGATAGCGATAGGCGCCGGCGTGGGGTTCGGTCTTGTAGCACTCATTGTTGCCGGATGCATATTATCGAGGAGAAAATAGGCTAGTAATGATTTTACTCAAATTCTTTGAAATCACGGCTTGTCTGAACGAGCAGATGTCAAAATAGGCTAGTATATGATTTTACTCAAATTCTTTGAAATCACGGCTTGTCTGAACGAGCAGATGTCGTATATGTACGGCATCTGGTGCGGCCACGGCCTGTGCTTGAAGCAGACGTTGACCGTCTGCATGATGCCAAGCTTGCGGTCGAGGAGCGTGAAGGTTTCGATGTTCATGGTTTTGCGACAGACCCAGCAGACACACCTCGAGCGGACCTTGGCGGCGTCCTGCAGGTGGCAGCTGTGCATCTCGTGTCCCGTGGCGAGCCACGTGTGCACGACGCGGCAAAACGGACACCAAAAGTATTTGTGTTGTTTGATGCAGACAATCGAATGAAAGCAGTTGATGCTCATGATGTGTTGATGCGAGTCGCAGGTCTTGCAGTGCACGACGCAGCCATCGTGTAAGCGCATTTTCCGGTCGAGTTGCGTGAAAGTATCGATGCAGCCGAAGCAGACGAAGCAGTAGAGGGACCTCGCGGCCATGAGGGTGTTGTCGGCGGACATTTTCTTGAGGGCCTGCATCTGCAGCTCCTGGAATTCGAGGACCAACGCGTGTCGCGTGATGAGGTGCTGTATTGACTTGAAAGCGCTGAGCTGCACGCTGTCGAGGTCCGGATTCATCAAGTGCGTGAGGATGTCCACGGACAGCGGCGCGTTGACGGCTCTGTGCATGAGCGAGAGCGTTGTCGGGGCGTCGGGTGTGCGTATCGGAATTCGTATCTTGTGGCTGCAGATGCGGTTGCAGCGCTCGAGCATGAACATGGCCTTGACGTTGAGCTCGGTGAGGTTGAGGTCGGAGCCGTCGAAGATGACGGTGCGGAAGTTGTTGGAGACCTGCCTGATGTCCGCAAAGTGCAAGGACGTGACGGTCGGTTCGACGGAAAAGATGAGCGGCATGAGTTCGAGCTCGACGGGCATGTTTTTTTCGAGGAAGCACATGAAGTACTCGATCGCGGCGATGCGCACGAGCGCCATGTGCGTGGTGCAGAAGACGTAGAGGTCGCGCTTGCTGCCACGCGCGAGCAGCTCGTGCATGAAGAGCACGAGGTGCACGCGCGTGACCCACGGCGGCTTCTTGCCGTCGTCGTCGAAGATGCCGAGGCAGCACCCGAAGACAATGCGCGTGATGTCTTGCATGCCGGCGTAGCTGCAGTTGTCGAAGCTCGGGAAGTTAAGGCGGTTGTGCTTGAGGTACGGCAGGCTGCTTTGCACCACTTTCGTGAGGACGTCGGTTTGGGCGTTGTTGAGGATGATGTTGCGTATGCAGTAGCCAATGTCGACGCAGCAGCGCACGTCGAACACGTCCTGTCTGTCGAGCACGAGCTGCTGCCAGGCGCAGGCCGCGAGGAAGGGGTGCTGCGAGCACGAGCACGAGTACGCGAATATGTAGCGGTCGAGCTCAGCCTGCGTAGCCGTGCGGTGGTTTATTGCTAGTATGAGTGTTTTGATAGTCGCTGCGAGCGTCGCGTCGCAGTCGCCGTCGCTGATTTTGAAGTTTGCCCCTGTCACATCACTTTGTTTGAAGACGCCGTCGGCGAAGATCTCTTTCTTTGTCAAAGCTGAGGTGACAGGGTGTGCTGAAAATCCTCCATGTACACGTTGTGCTGCTTCATGAATCTGATCCCGAAGTGGGTGACGACGGAGTAGCGGTTGCGCTGGTGCGCGACGATTGGCAGCGGCATCGAGTGCACCGGCCCGTGCGGCGGGCAGATGAGCATCGCACTGGAGTGGTACTCCCCGGGCACGTTGCAGATGTTTCCGTACTTTTGGATGACGTGTTTGACGCGATGCCCCTCGCGCAGCACGTTGTAGAAGATGAGGTGTGTGCTCTTGCGCAGGCACAAGATGCACATGCCGTTCGAAGTCTGCACGCACGGCAGCGCGAACTGCACGCCGACGAACTGGTTGTCGCGGTCGATTTTCATGCACTCGCACTGCGTCTGGAAAATGCACGGCTTCTCGGTTTTGTCCTTGCACTCGCGCATGAAGCTTTCTTCGTACGCCCGCGTCACGATCGGCACCGAGTACGAGCCCGGCTCGGGCAGGCCAGCGAGCATCTTGAGGACGCTGATCTTCGATATCAGCCAGTTGAGCTGGCCGGTGCTCTCGGGTGTCTGCACCTCCGCCGACAGCTGCAGGTTCTGCTCGATGGCGTCGCGGATGACGCAAATGTCGATCGTCTCGCTGCATTCGTCGCCGGAGTCGCGCTCGACCTGCGCCGTGCGCTTGCGCTTGAGCTTGGTCCAGTTTTGTGGCAGGAGCATGTGCGCCGGCGAGCGCGCGTTGCGATGATTGGGTGCTATGTTTTTTTGTCGACGTGAGGTTCGCGTGCGGGCGCGTGCGTGTATAAATGAGGCGCGGCGCGCGCGGATGCTGGTGATGGGCATCTGCAATCCCGCGGGCGAGGACGACGGCTACAACGGGCTGTACCTCACGCAGACGGAGCTGCGGCGCGTCGTGCGGCAAGGGCTGATGCACAACCTGCCGGTCAAAACCGAGCACTGCGGGTCGGCGGTCGGCAGCGTGATCAGTGCGTTCATCGACGGCGCGGGCCAGCTGAACTGCGTGATGCACATCGAGAAGGACAGCCTGCCCGCAGACCTGACGCGCGGGTTCATCCGCAAAGGCATTGCCGCGGACCTGTCGCTCGGATACACTGTGGACATTCGCAACCACGACGACCGGCTGCATGCGGCGGACAAGAAGATCCTCGAGGTCTCGATCGTGCGCAAGGGCGCGCGCAGCGGCTGCCGCATAACTGCGTTCGAAGACGACATTCGCAAGGTGGTGTACACGCCTGCGGACGCGTGGAGCGCGTTTAACATGGAATGCATTTAACATGGACCGAGTATAAATGACTTTTCATAAACAGGGATGCCCGGGATGTTCTCAGTGCCGATGCCGCCGTTCACGTTGCAGATGTTTCACGTGGGCGACGGCTTGGTCGTCGAGAAGAACGCGGGCGGCGCCCTTGAGCTCAGACACCCGATCGTAGAGACGTGCAACGTGCAGGCCATGATCACGACGGGCGCGGGCTACCAGAGCGTCGGCAAGCTGACTGAGCACGGAGACTTTGTCTTTTCGGAAGACAGCATGTCGATGACCGAGCACGCGGCGTTCGAGCGCGACGCAGGGCAGCCGGCGGGAACCGAGGTGTTCCTGCCGATTGCGAGCTTCTGGACGCCGGTGCCCTCCAAGGGCTGGAGGCAGTGCGGATGCGCGGCCATTGACGTGCATGCCCTGCTCGAGCACGCGTGCGACGGCACGCCGATGGAATTCTCGGGCGAGCTGTTCATTCCGCACGAGAAGCAGGCGACAACGACGGTCGCGCTGCGCATCACGTCGAGTGCATCCGCGCAGGAGCGAACGAACATCAGCGGGTGGCTGCAGAAGAACCCACGCATCGTGAGCACGCTGCAGCACAACGTCGTGAGCAAGGTTCAAGTGCGCAAGCAGCTCAAGATGGACCGATGCAATCGCGAGCTCAAGATTTCGGGCAAATTAAACGGGATTTACGGCAACGTCAACGTCGAGAGCAGCCTCGGATTGAACCCGAAACTGGATACGATGCGAGACACGAGTGGCTACGCCATCAGCGCGGACCCGACGCAGACCATGGAGTTGCTGAAGCGATTGAACCGGAACGAGGACATGATTCGCAAGAACGCCGTGTTCAATGTGACGACGCAGTTGTTGGCTGTGGCAGAGGAGTGTGCCGCGGAGAAGCCGCTCGGCCTGAACGGCGAGCAGCAGATCACGACAGCGCAGCTGCTAGCATTCGCACAGTGGCATAACAAGCCGGACTCGGACCTCACAGCGGCAGAGATGACACGCAAGTGGAACACGCACACGAAGCTCGTCGACCGCCTGCAGAACGTGCTCACGTTGGTTGGGAACGGAAACTGGCCGTACACGAACGACGAGGGGTTCGAGTTGACGGGCTGCAACCTCGTCGTGTCCAAGGCCGTCGAAGAGAAAATGGACTTGACAGGAGGGGCGCCGTTCATTCACTTCCATATCACACAGGCGTTGTATCTCGAGAACGCAGAAAAATTGCAACGGCTGCAGAAGGAATTGACGAGCGTCGAGCTAGGTGTCGGTGCGGCGACGCAGAGCGACGCGTGGCATGAAAAGAAAGCAGCCATCAACGCGTTGCTGGGCCAACAGATACAGCTGACGCGCTCGCAACTGTACGGCGAGCGGGACTGCGAGGACGGGGCGTTTTCGATGGCAGAGCAACTTGCGGTCTCGCAAGAGTTTCCAGAGCAACTATTCCAGGTCGTCAAGCCCTTCATATCGACGACCTTGTTGCCTGCACACAAAATGTACCAGGACGCGGCAACGGGGACGCAGCAGATAAGCGATAGATCGGAGGAGCTGCGCCAACTCGTGCAGTTGTCGCTGCGCTTTGTGTCCGCTGCGCTGAAGCGTCAGGCCGAGGCCGTCGACGGCAAGCAAGTGACGTACTCGCCGTGTCTCTGTCTGGCGTCCGCGCCGAGCCTGGATGCACACGCTGCGAGCGCAGCGGGCTCTGCGCCGAGAATCACGCGCGAGCTCTGCTCTTCTTACGGCGATTACGTCAAGAAACTATTCCCGCAGCAGCTTGGTGGACACTGTGTCCTGTGCAAGGTCGAACTGCACGGCATCGTGCGCGACGGGGATATAACAACGTCGATTGCCACCATCCCAATCACTGGGGTCTGCGAATCGACGACGTGCAACACGCGGGTTGCCGAGGAAGAACGGGCGAGAGCGAAGCTGTTGTCGAACAAGAGCATCCAAATCACGACCGACGGCGTGTCTTCCCGGCTGGAGAACGTCCCGCACGGCAAGGCACGCGCCGCGCTCGGCCACGCGCTGCAGAAGAAGTTGGGCGAGATTTTCCAGAAAGAGATGACGTTCGGCTTCCCGATGGACATGGCAGACGGCATAAATTTTTACAATGTCGTCTCGAGCATCGGGAACCAGCAGTGCATAAGCGCAGAGAGCTCGAGAAGCCAGAAGACATCCACGTTGAACGCGCGCGCGACGGTAGATGCGATTCGCGGCCGCTCGCTGAGCACCACCTTCTGTGGCTCGACGATTGCCTGGAACGCATGCCCGCAGTCGAACATAACGACGAGCGCCGTGATCGCAGTGGACCTCGAGCCGGAAGCGAAACTGCGGCTCGCGCAGATTGCACACGAGCTGACGACCGTGCACGCCATGACCAAGGACCAGCTGACGTTTTTCATGACACAAATGGGGCACCAGGTGAGCCTAGGGTTCGAAGGCGGAACGTTCCACGCGACCGACTACACGGGCGGACGTCTCGACTCGGACGTGCGTCTCGGGTTTGCGTTCACGGCGCACACGACGCGCTTCGCGGACGGCCTGCCGGAGTACTCGGACGAGAAAATCGGCAGGCGAGACGTGGTCTTACGCAAGCTGCAAGACGTGTTCCCGGGCAGCCATTTCAGGGTCAACGAGGTCGAGACGGGGTCGTACCTCGTGCAGATGGTCGTGAACATGTAAAAATCGCAAGATACGCAGAAGCAGCACGGCCCGACGACAGCAGGAAATGTGCCAAGTCGTGGCGCTGCTCATAGAAATCAGCGCGCTCGCAGACACGTCCGACGCAGCGTGGACCGAGGACATCAAGGTCAGCACCTGCAAGTTGCTGAGGCACGTGCTGTCGCAGACGTGCGAGGTGCACAGTTTCACGCTGCACAACAGTCGCGGCGAGGACTGTGTTTCAATTTGCCTCGGCATGGCGAAACTCGCGAGCGTCGCAGACGGCGAGCTCGCGCTGACGAGGACGTTGCGCCTGAAAGTGCACGAGCTGACCTCGAAGTGCCTGTGCATGGCGCTCCACGCGAACAGCCGCGCTGCCCTGTCCGCTCACGTCGACGCCGAAGCGGCGAGGCGCAGCCTGACGCAGCAACTACAGCTGTAACTTTACGTCATTCGTCTTCTCCACTTGCTGGATGGAAAGGTGCAGACAGTCGCGCACCATGCGGTACGACCACAAGAAGCAGCTTTTGTAGAGATCAGACTGCGGGATTTGCTCGAGTGTCTTGTGCACGGTGAGGGACATGCTCGCCTCGCGCGAACTTGTCAAGTTCAAGCGGCAGATGCGGTCCGTGCAGATCTTGTGCATGTTCGCCACGGTCCAGAAGGCGTACATGAACGCCTCGTACTTCTCGTTGACGCAGAACGAGGTATTGGACTTGACGTCGCTGAACTCGAGGCCCGTGTGGAATATGACGCCGTCGAGAGCACACACGCCGAACCCGGACCTCGGCATGACCTCGAGGGCGTGCATTCTGTGCAGCATGTGCATTATGGTCACGAACTTGCCGTGTCCGTGCGTGGCGCACCACGAGAGGGACTTGTTGATGACCGCGTCGGTTCTCGCAAAAAAGTTGATCTCTTGCTTGATGCGGATGGCCTCGGCGTTGTTTTCGCTGCACTGCTTCTCGAAAAAGGCGTCGTACGAGTTGCTGTCGCCGACGGTTCGACAAATGAGCATGTTGTGCAGCGAGTCAAAGGCCTTTGAAAACTCTTCCTCGTCGAGTACGAGACTGTCTAGCAGGGACATGTGGTTTGTGCTTGCACGTGTCTCAGGTTGGCGTGTATGTGTTTTTTTATTAACACAAAGCTGTATGGCACAAGCAAACACACCACTCTCGGCTGCAGGACGAGTGTCCTCAGTCCATTGTCTGACGCACGAGCAAAGTGCACTTCGCCTGCGTGTCCTGCGCGAGCTTACTGAATTGCACTTTGTCGGCGGCCAGGCCCGCAGTCTCTTCACCGAGCTGCGTCGTCATTGCAGTGACTTTTTGCGTTTTGACACGCCACTCATCCTGCACTGCGGCTATGCTCTGCTCACTCTTCGTCATTTCGGCACGGTGATGCTCCAATTCGGCTTGGCACTGGGCCATCTGCTCGTCAAGCGCATTTACCTGCGTTTCCATGTCTACCTTTGTCGTGGTGAGTTCGCCTATGCGGCGCTTGCGATCCGCAATTTTTGTTTGAGCGTCAAGCATGCTTTGGAGTGCTTGCAAGGCGCTCGGCTCGGGCGCGACAGCAGCCGCCGCGGCGAGGCCGGCTGCAGCCTGCGCGTCGATGCCGGGAGCATCGAGAACGTGGCTGCTGCGGACGTCAGCGGCAGCCGCCCCGCCTGCGCCTGTACGGACCCATCGTTGCTGTGCTGGAGGAGACGGGGTCTCACCAACGGTGTCTTCACCAGCCTTCATTCCTGACGAAGACATGTGACACGTGATGCCGGAGAAACGTTTGTCATATATATATAAGCCTCGTGTTTCAAACAAGCGATTTTTTGCGAGAACCTAGGCGTTGTCCTCCTCTGCGATGACGGCGGACTTGCGATTGTGCATGTGACAATACAAGAGCGTTTGCAGCACACTGAGCTGCTCGAACGGATACTTGTCTCGGAAGTCCTCGCAGCGCGAGGTGATGGCGAAGTTCGACACTGGGATGATGGACCTCCAGCACTGCTCGCGAATGCTCGGGTGCTGCCAACACGCGACGTACAGTTGCAACACGACCGGCAGCGTCAGCGTCTGTCGCACGGCCTGGTTGAATCCGACGAGGCACTGTGTTCTGAACTCGATGAGGCTGTGTATATTGTATTGGTACACACGCAGCGTCTTGATCGCCTCGCACACGGCGGTCGCGTCGATGCGTTCGAGGTTCACCGCGAATGTTTTGGCGAGCATCTGCTGATCGAATATGGATTTCAAGGCGGACAGGTCGACTTGGCACACCTGCGCCCGTATGAAGTAGAGCACTTTCTGCGTGCTGACGCTGATGTTCACGGAGAACTTCATTTCGTGCTTCCAGTCCTCGAAAAGCAGCGCGCGATGCAGCACGGCGGCACCCTGCGCGTCCCTGATGTGGCGGCGCAGGCTGAACTGCCGCTTCATGGTCTCGTTGCGTTGGCTGTTGTCGAGGGACGTCGTCTCGATGACGGCCGCGACGTCTGCGTGGAAGGGCCCCTGCACGCGTATAGTTTGCACGAGCAGTGAGATGGCCTCGATATTTGTTTCGTTGGCCATGTGCTGGCATTGGTCGACGTATGAGTTCACGGCGCGCAGGCACATGACCTCGATGTCTCTGTGCTGCGCTCCTTCGGCGAGCAGCACTCGCTCGAGCATGCTTGCCGCCGGGATGTGCATCAGAATCGTGCAGAGCATCGGCTTGACGAATGTTTCGATCTCGGCGCTGTCTGGGAACAGGCGCCTCGTCGCCTGCACGAAGACGGCGATGCGCTGGTTGCTGCGAAGTCTGCTGCGGTCGGCCTCGCTCAGCTGTGCCACGTCAATGTAGCGGAAAAGCGTGACCCAGTCGGACGTCGATTGCAGCGCGTGCACTTCGGTGCTGTCTATCATGGTCGTGGCGTTGAGGTCGATTTCCATGCGCTCGTGCGTGTTGGCAATGTACGCCATGAAGTTGGTGCACAGCCGCATGCGGTCTGTGCATTTCGACATGAGCAGTATGGCGATCTGCAGACTAGCGTCGTGCAGCGGGTCGATGTTGTACATGAGGCATTGCTGGATGAACGCAGTCATGGTATTCTTGCGAACGCACTGCAGCAGGTCCGTCTTCGTGCGCGCCTCGCGCGACACGTGCGTGTCGCTCGAAGGCGCCGCCGCGTGTGTGTGCATCCTGATTTTGCTGAAATCCAGTTTGTCCATGTTAATGTCGAAAATGCCGCTCATGCGTATATACACGGCCGCGGATATACAACGCAATGGCGATACTCAGTTCTGTTATACTTGCGCTGGCGCTCGTAGCGACTGTCATGGCAGTCCTGCATTTGTTCGACGTGCGTGGCCTGCTCAGTGCCGAGGAGTACCTCGTCATCGCGGACAAGGGCCCGCGCAACGTTTTTGCGTTTGCGACGCACTACTTTTTTGGCGTCTTCCTGGTCTGCGTTTTGAGCACGACGACGCACGCAAGTGTCTGTGTCGACATCAAGGCACACGAAAGGGCCGCCCTGCTTGCTTGCTGCGGGTGCCTGACGCTGACGACACTTTTACTCTTTTTATGAGTCGGTGATGCTGATTTGGTACGCGACACCGAACGCAACTCCTGTAATCAAGAGGTGCCAAATCAAGCTCGCGTCAAACGAGTACGCCGAACCGCCACATCCGCGCATGAGCAACACAAGCAGATTCTGACACGTCTGCGTCATGAACAAAATGACGACCGCAAACACCGCGCCGTCCATTAGATGCAGTTGTACCAATTTGACGAGGACTGCCACTGCGATGAGCAGCTTGACAAGTCCGAATACACAGAACACGACAAGCAGGGCTTTCGTTTCCGGTTTCTCCTTGATTTTGTGCGTTACAGACAGTATCGTCGTCAACCGCGCGTGCACGATGTCGAGTGCGCCGATTGCAATTGTGCCGAAAATGATGAATTGCATGTACCCGTCGATGCCGTACGTGTTCGCTGCGAGCAGGACCATCACAAGGCACGGTGTCTGCAGGAAATTCCAGTACGCAAAGCTGATGATGGGCTTGTGTTCGGCGAGACACTCGAGGACCTTTTTATCTGTGTCACGAGCCGCACTCGTACCTTTCTCCTCATCCTCTTTCTTGAATATGACTTGAAATGCAGGCAGTACGTATATGTACAGCAGAGAAAACAAGAGCGTCCACAGACCGAGGATGTACGAGCCAAACGCTCTGCTTCCGTATAGTGTCGACTGTTTCTCGCTTTCCTGGTCCTTTCTCTGAAAGTAATCGATCATCAACGGTATTGTGCTCAGAATGGGCAGCAGGCATACCACAAACGTCAGAAGTATGAACTGTCCATGCAGATACAATCGCATCCTCTCGTCGTTATTTTGGTCACCGACTTTGTGGCCGTACCACCTGTACAGAAAGATTACTGCCGAGAATAGTGCGTTGACGCAGGCGGTATACAGCAACAGAATCGCGACGTTGTGCGACGAGAATAGGCTGTAAACGTTCGTTGCGACGTGCGCCAACACCATGGGCGGCATCCGCTGTGCACGGCAGTCAGAAGCGTGTTCGTTGTAGAACTCGAAGTGTGTGTACTGTTTGAAGGCATTAGAGATGTCGACTGTCTGCTCTTGTTCAGTTCGCCGAAGCCAATCCACCTCAAGTTCTCCGTGATGCGGGCAGTAAAATTGGGTCTGATTTGCCAAGATTGCGTTCGAAACAGTGAACGCGCTCTGCACGGAGCATGCTGCACAGTCCGCTTGGCTCGGTGCCTTGTGCATTTGTAACAGATGCTGCATGCCAATAGTTTTGTCAATGACGGGGTATACCATTGCGTACACGGAAGCCGTCGGATCCTTGGGCATGTCGAGCATATTCTGTATTTCCCATGCACTAGCGAGTCTCGCTGGGAGTGCCGGCGTTCGGAAGGACACGACGGCGAGATCCGTCACGCTCGTCGGATATTCCATAGGATGTAGATTGCGATAAAGGTGCGTGGCGCCCTTGTATTTCGGAACAAACGGCAGCGTAAAGCCGAGGACCAGGAATCCCACGGAGAACAGAAACAACAGACTTTGGGAAACGTAGAACGGCACTTTGACCACCAAGCCTGACGTTGACAATGACGTGAGCATTGATAGTGACGATCCCATCCGAGTCTGTGGTGTCTCTTTTATATCAAGTCGCGTCGAATGGTACTCCGTGCAAACTAATGCCATAGAAAAGCGTCACTATCACGGCAAGAAACACGAACTGGAAAAAGGCGGATGACGTGAGCATCGCGCGCCGCGGCTTGAACAGGAAAAACACGACGTACCCCGAGGAGCTATGAGCGTAATTTTCAAAGTATATCTCGACGTTGGGGTACTGCGCCTTGACGACGTCTATGAGCTGCACGTGGACGAGGTTGTAGTTTGTGAGCATGAGGGTGCTATCGTCTCTGACAATGATGCTGCCGCCGTTGCGCTCGATGCTGAAGGTTCGATGCAGGCTTTGTCTGAGGTCCTCGATCGTGCTCGGCATTTGGGACGCGCGCGCGTCTTTTAATGCAAATAACGGGCGGGGACATATATAGGGCCGGTGCACGAGCGCCATGAGCTCTGCGACCGCGCGCGCGGACTGGACGAGCTTGGACGAATGTGCCGAGGCTGCGAACGAAATATCTGCGTTGGTTTCGACGCAGAAGTACGACCCGACGCTTGCACAAGTGCTGCGTGTTTTGAAACAGACTGACTTCAATGTAGCGGTCGGCATAGCCGCGCACGCGAACCAGAAGTTACGCGACAAGCTCGGCAACATCTTGACTGACATCTGGAGTCGCAATTCCAGCGACGCAGACACTGCGACGGGCCAGCTCACGTCGCACGAGGACATCCAGACGTACATGCGCGAGATGCTGCAAGAGCACATAGCAACCAACAAGACCTTGCTGCTCAAGTGCGACAACGACACGCTGTGCACCTGGATTTTGAGCTTCGTCACGTCGTGGGAGCAACAGTACAAGGGCGCACACACGAACCACGACATCTCGGAAAGCATCCTGTCGGTTATGCGCGAAACCGTGCAGTATGTGGCTCCGTACATGCGAGATACCGAGTTCGACGTCGCGAGGCTCGAGAAAATGTACGCGGAAAAGATCAGACCAAAGAGGACTACACTTCCGCTGCTCAGTCGCGACAGCGCGGTCGTGCGCTTCTACTTCCGACACCCAGGGATTGCCAGGTACATGGTGCTGATTGCGGGGAAGCTGCTGCAGAAGCGCGAATGCAACCGCAACGGGTCGTACTGCAGCACGCGCCAGCGCAATGACGTTGCGCGCGAGCTGGAGCGCGTGGTGTGCGACCTCAAGTATAAGGTGCAGTCGGCAGATTACAGCGGGAACACGACACCTGCACTGTGGGTGATGTACGCGCTCGACCACAAAGTGCGCGACAGTCAGGCCGCTGTCGCACTTCCCGCAACACAGCCATCGTCGCGTTCCGTTACACCGACGATGCCGAGAGAAACTGGGACCGGCGACGAATTTGAAACAGGTCAAGCGGCATAGCGACGCACACCGCGTGAATAAACAAAGATACGCACCACAGTATAAATGATTCTCGGGTTTCATGCAATGTCCGGCGAGATCCAAGCGACCAGATTTTCTCGAGAGGCGCAGTTCAGTCATGATGCCAGCGGCAACGTGCAAGGCAACTCGTACAGCGCCAACGACACGCAGCAGCTCATGAACCAGTACGAGGCGCTCTTTGGGCCTGCCGGTCGTGACATCAAGGTGGATTCACAGCGCAATAAGCGGCACCAGCGGTGGCATCTGCCCGACTCGATCAAGGGGTACAACTCGTTCCTCACGGATCGCATCGACGGCCTGATTACCGATGCGACGAGCAGCCCGTTTACGCGCAACATTCTGCCGTACTTTTACCTCGAGAACCCGGACGCGAAGATCAAGTGGAACGTGTACAGCTTCGACGAGGGCATGGCGTCGCGCGTGCCGTACGAGTCGGCGGCGCGCGTGCTCACGCAGACGAAGAGCTCGCAGTCCGGGTACGCGATCCGCCAGGGCCTCGCGATCGCGATGGAGCACAACTTCCTCGCGTCCGAGGCCGGGCGCCAGAACTTCAAGCACCAGCTGACACAGCTCGTCGGGTCGATCCAGCTCACGAACGACCTCGACGTGCACATCGCGCTGCTGCAGGCGCAGTCGTACGAAAAAATCATCAGCGAGAAGTACTACGGAACGGAGCGGACGCTGCAGCGCACGGGCAAGCAGTACTGCGACATGTTCGGCATCTACAACAAAATCCCGAACGCGCTCGATCTGCTCATAGAAGAGGCACGCACGAAGCTCAAAACGTGGGGCAGCGAGCCGCCGACGTTCTTGCTCTGTCCGAGCAACCTCACGTTGCACATGACGATGTCCCCCGAACGCACGAACTACATCACGAACGGGCCGGACGGCCTGAAGCGTCTCGCGCAGGGCCCGGATCTGCCCTCGTACCGCGGCCTGAACATCATCCACTCGCAAAAGTTCGCGCTGGAGGCGGGACGCGAGCCGCGCAATGTGCTGCGGCGCAAGGTGCGCGTGGCAGAGTACTACTGGCTGCCGCACGACGACGCGAACACGGGCAATTACTCGTACGAGTTCTACGACCAGAGTTCAGACTCGTTCAGGTGCTTCACGAAGAGCGAGCTCGTGCGGAAAAGTGCAGTGCAGTCGTGGATGCAGGGCAAGTGGCGTGACGCGCAGACAAGACTCGAAGGTGTGACGAACCACCTGATGATCGAGTACGACTTTGAGAAGTGTGATGTGTTGGTGCTGCGGCCGAACATCGAGCACGAGATGCTCAGCGTCATCATCGGCAGGGGGGGGACGCAGGAGCTCGGCTCGACGTTCTGGGGCCAGACGGAGCTGGCCTGCTACGACGACGCGCAGCATGGTATCTGGGGAATGAGCTACAAGTACCACGAGCGCGCAATCGTGACAAACGAACGGAACCTGGTCCGCATGTTCGACGTCGCGTTCGATGGATACAACGGCGGCATGGCGTGCGACATCATGCAGTGGACGGACAACGGCATCCAGGACTTCAGGCGCGACACGGAATCTGTGGATGGTCCATACAGGGGCAAAAGCATGGTCGTTCTCGCCTTTCCGACAATGAGAATCAACGAAAGATATCTTACGGTCTCGATTAGAACACCGGTCGACGCAGAGGAAGGGGAAGGCGGAGCGCGCGCCGAAGAAGCACCACAATATGACCTACACACAGTGGATAATTTGAAACTCGACCTGCAGCGGATTTTGAGGAAAATATCACACAGCAATCCTTTCCAGTGGAATCACACGGAACGATTCATCGAGACCTTCTTGATGGAATATCAACATGAGTTTAGCAAATTGAAGCAATTTTTATGTTCTGCGAGAAGAGCTGCAGACGAACCGATGCCAAGTTACGAAACTTGTGCAGGATATCGAGGTGGTGGAATTTTCTGGAAGAGGACAAAAGACGATGCTGCTTTCACGCAAGGAACTTTTGCGGCGTATCGAACAGACATATCACAGCAAATTAACAAATTACAGATACTCGGACAACTTGATTTTGAGAACATGGAGGCACTGTATACTTTTTGTGTAGCGAAACTGATGGTCACTTACGCGTTGGGAAGTGGTAGATTACCTTCAGCATCCGATGCCTTGATTGCTATCCAGGAACAGCTTCGGCGTATTGAATTGCGGGCGGATCAGATTTCGGTCAATGACTTGGAACAAGCTATTCGTGCATTACGAGTATTGACAAACATAGATTGTGTTGTTGTCTTCAAATCGTTGTTTCTGTCCGGTTTCAATGGAGCGGTTGAAGCAGCGGGTAGGCCTTCACAGCACTGGGATTGGCTTCCATATTTCTATAGTCAGGACAACGCAGCAACTAGCAATGAGCTTGCAGAGATTCCGAATCCTCTCATTTTGCCCACGATGTTCAGTCCCGAGTTAGCCTCGGCAGTGTACGTCGATAGTGAAAGCACGGTGCCCATTTCCGACTTTGCGAAATACGACCTGTCGAAGTTTTTGTCGTCCAATCTGACCAAAAATGTGTGGTGCGGGGATGAGGCACACGAACCGTACAAACAATACATGGCGGAGCTGGAGTCCATCTTCACCAACCAGGTGAACATCTCGCCGGGCGAGTACATTCGTTCGAATAGCACGCAGATTCCGACTCTGTGCTATCACGGCAACATGAAAGTCAGGCAGAACTCGAATGTCGTGCAGGACATAAAGTGTACTGGGCACATGGGCAACAGCTACCCCGGCATGGCGAGCATACGCGAAGGCCGCGGGGTGCAGAGCATGACGCAGGCCGCACAGATAATGCATTTGCAGTAAAGTCATCTATAAGCGCGGTGTCTAGAGTGTCGATGGACGCGAAGCAGGGTAGAGCGTGCGATTTTCGGCTCGTGTCGACGTATGTGCCGTTTGTGACGACGATCGTGCGCGCACAGCTGTTCATCGGGCTCATGGCTGTGGCCGAGCCGGAGCTTCCCGCGCAGATGTACGCGGCCGTGGTGCTCTTCCTGGTGTACTTCGACGCGCTGCTGCACGCGGGGGCGTGCAGCAGCTCGATCGGCGGACACCTCGTGCCGATGTGCTTCGTGCTGCTCACGCGGCGAACCGCGTCGCAGCCTGCGCTGCAGGTGCAGGACGCGGAGCTCGCGCTGCACGTGGCGTGGCTTGCGGCGGTGCATGCGTTGCTGGCGTCGTACACGTTTCGGCGCAAGGTGCCGGTCGCTGTCGTGCCGATCCTCGCCGCGAATGCCGCGTTTGTGCTGTGCTCACTGTGGCTGCCGGCGGCGCCCCGGTCTGCGGTCGAACTGCACGTACGCGGCGTGTGCTTCTACGTGTTTGTTTTCACGCATTTTCACGTTTTCCAGACGCGTTCGCAGTGGGACGTCGCATCGCACGCGTGCCTGGGACCACACGTCGCGATGCATGTGTTTTTCGTGGACGCGTGGTTTGTCGCGATCTCGATGGGCTGCACGGTGTTCATGTGTGTGCGCGTGTATCTGCAAGGGCAGGACCACCACGACACGGAAGAGACGCCCGCGGCCTCGTTCGATCGACGCACGCCGCTCGACGCGTTCGTCGACGTCGAGGACATGGCGGAGTTGATGCAACAGCTGCAAGCTGCAAAGGCAGGTGCGCTCGAGGGCTGAGGTGTGTATATGGTAATCCGCGTTTATGTTATTATAAAACACGCGGTGACACCGATCAATGATAGAGACAAAGGCATCCGCAAAGATCCTCGAGCTGCTCAGTGCTGTGCTCAATCGAGTCGTCGTGCCAGAGTGCGCGAAGGCGCGCGTCGCCATGCGCAGCGGCCTAAAGTCCCGCATGCAGACGAAGGAGCAGACGAGCGAGGACGAGTCCGGGTTCACGCGCATGCAGCGCTGCCGCGACGCGCTGGCGAAGCTCGACGAACGCGGGTGGAAGCGGAGCTACCACCAGCGGCTGTTCCACGACGACTTCCTGAAGGCGTGCACGCGCATCTTCTGGAAGCTCGAGCCGGCCGGCGCGTTCGCGCGGCAGCACTTGGAGATTCTGCAGCGCAACAACTGGACGCACATATCGCAGGAGGTGCTCGTGAGCACGCCGCGCCGCTTCGGCAAGACCATCAGCGTGAGCATGTTTGCGGCGGCGATGCTGTACTCGGCGCCGAACGTCGAGATCAGCATCTACTCGACGTGCAAGCGCATCTCGCAAAAGCTGCTGCGGAACGTGCAGAAGTTCTTCAGCGTCATCTGCAACGACGACGTCGCGAGCAGCGGCTTCACGATCACCCGCAGCAATATGGAAGAGATGGTGCTCAAGGGCCCGGCGAGCATCCACGACCTGCGCATCGTGAATTCATACCCGAGCAAGGTAGCTCCGCAAAAGTCTGCTATTTTCACCTTTATTTCACATGTCTGCAATGTTTTGTCGCACGCAAAGCCTGCCGCGCGTCAGTTACGAGTCCGCAGGCGTCGAGAACGGGAATACCGTGACGTACGCGAGGTACGTAGCGCCAAGCTGGCCCTTGGCCACTACACTGAGGAGCATGTACCAGAAGAAGGCTGTCTTGAAGGACTCTGCAATCTCTTCCTGTGTGGCGGACTTGTTGGCCTGCACGTACGGTATCATGTGCAGGGTGTATGACTGGTACAACGAGACAAGCGCGAAGAAGGTGAAGAGGTTCGCCTGCCCGGCAACTATCGCGACGATCCACGTGGGCATCGGTTCCTGCTGCTCCGTGCACAGCCTCGCCTGCTGCTCTAAAAAGCATGAGATGAGCACGACCCATATTCCGCAGTGCAGCACGGTCGAGGGCACGAACGACCAATACCACAGCTGCTGCGCCAAACCGGGAAGTGGATTTTTCTGCAGCCACAAGCAGGGCGTGACGAGGTTTGGGACGATCGTCGGCAGGAACGCCACGGCATTGTGCTCGCTGTCGTCTTGTGTGGCTTTAGCGTCGAGGACGCGATAGGCAAACGCGCACTCGATTGCGAAGCCGAACTGCACGAGGGCGCCCTGTGCAAACGACAGCAGTGTTATCGTGTAAACGTCGCGAATCAGCAGACAGCTGGCGATGATGCTTATCATCAGCGGCGACGTGAAGGCGTACTCCATCCAGCGCGCGGAACACGGGCTTTCGAAGAAGCCTGTGCTGTCGACCGCTCTTATCTCGTACAGCACCTTTACCTGTGATATGAACGAAATCCCGAAAATTAAGATGAGCAAGACGTACCCGTTGATGTGCACGCCGAGCACACTCGTTGCCGTGCTGATCCACGTGCCGTGGATTTTCCTTGTTTCGAACTCGGCTTGCATGGTCAGTAGTTTCAGCCGTGCCTTCGGACACGTTTTGACGAGCTGCGCCTGAATGTCGGCAACGAGCGTGGAACCGGTGCCGTTTGCGCCGTTTGTGCCGTTTGTGCCGTTCGTCGTCGAGTTGCTGCTCTTCGCAAGCGCTGTGTTGGCCACAAAGGCAGGTCGGTAGAATTCGTACGTTGCTGCTTTGGTGTCGTTCGCTTTGGCATACAAAACGACGGTGGTCACAAGAAAGGCGAAATGCAGCACTGCCGCCACTATTGTGCAAATTGTAATATAACGCATCTTGTTTGCGCGAAAGTGAGTCCTCAGCCGCGACGCCGTTGCGAAAAGGTGCAGGCACGGCATGTGCTGGGTCTGCATGTGCCGCGGACGACGTGTATTTATACTTGAAGTCCTCGCGTCGTACTAATGTTTATTTTTCCGCACGACTGCCAATCGTGCACAGCAGAGACCGCGGCGTACACATGAATTTGCAGGACTTCTTGCAGCTGACGCCCGTCGACCTTGCCGAGCACGTCATACCGCCGACTCGCGTTTTGCTGGCGGCGATGGCGAGCAAGGTGATGCGGCAGACGGTCGCGAAAATGAGGTGCCTCGTCGACGTGCTGCCTGGCAAAAGCATCACGCAGGCGTACGCGGCCGTCGACACGACGAATGCCGAGAGGCGCGCCTTGGTGCGCCTGTTCCTCGGAAAGAGTCTGTGCATGTCGATGGCGGATTTTCACATTCGCAGCTTGACGGTGCACGGCATGGTCATCAGCAACGTCGGGCTCTTGACGGCGACGCTGGCACACTCGACTCGCCTCGAGTTGCTGCACCTGCACAACAACCACATCGACGAAGATCTGATATGCGACGTGTTTGCGGCGATTCCGTCGTGCGTGCGCATTTTGAAACTCACGAGGCAGTGGATCACTCGCAGCGCCGTCACGCCGCTGTGTGCGCTGATGGCCCGGCTTGTGCTGCTCGCGGACCTGGACTTGAGCGAGAACTACCTGAACTCGCACGGCATGGAAGCAGTGACCTCGAGCATCGCGAGTGCACAGCTGCGACACGTGTCTCTCGGATTCAACCACCTAAAGTCGAGGTTCTGGAACGAACACCCGCAGCTCGGCTTCGAGCGCTTTGTTCTGCACACGCTCGACCTGCAGCACAACAAGCTGCAGGGCGTGTTCTGCGACAGCATTTATGCGTGTGTGCGGGGCAGCGGCGCGGTGCTCACGGCGCTGGACGTGTCGTACAACGACCTGCGGCTGCTCGGCATCTCGTACCTGAGCGCGTCGCTGCAGCACTGCAAGGTGCTGCGGCACTTGAACGTTGCGGGCAACACGTGCGGCGACGCAGGCTTTGCTCTGCTGCTTGCGGCACTCAAGCCGCACGTGCCCGGCAACGAGGGCGAGCCGGGCATCGCTCTGCAGTCACTCAACGTCGCGCACAATCAGCTCAGCAGCGCGAGCGCGCGGCTCTTCAACCGGTCTGTAACAGACAGCCACGCACTGCAGCGCAGCCTATGCAGCGTCTCGTTTTCGAACAACGACCTCTACGACGTCGGTGTGCAGTTCATAATCGAGGCGCTAGCGCCCTGCGCACTGACGAAGCTGAGTCTCGCGGAGTGCCTGATGGGCGACACGGCCGGCCTGTGCCTCGCACGCACGATGCGGCAGTGGCCCAAGCTCGCGCCGCTCGACGTACACGGAAACCGTCTGTGTCCTACAACTCTGCTTTTAATAGAAACGGCCTTGCGTCAGAACGAAAGTCACTGTGAACAGATGTTGTTGTCTGGCAACTGGTTCGTGCAGCAATCAACGCAGGAGTTGCAAGAGATACTACTTGCGTCGCCGGACGCCGCGAGGCCGTTGGACGTCGACCTCAGGCGTGTCCAGGACATACTTGCCGCGCAAGCTCGCTCGTGATCCTGGCGCGTTTCAGCTGTAGCTCGTGCGGCGTTGTGCTGGGCTGTGTGCTTGCGTCGCGGCTGTGTGTGTCCCATGCCTGGAAGTCATGGCGGCGTCCGCGCAACGCCGGCGGCACGACCCACTTGCGCAAAGTCCCGTCCCAACGCGCCCCGAGCAGCTTGGCCGCGTCCTTTTGCTCGAAGGGCACAACCAGCACCCCATCCCAGCTGCGGTCCACGTTGGATTTTCGCGGCAGGTACATGCTATGCTTTGATGCACGCAAGAGAAGCTGCGAAAGGTCATTTCATTTTTTCTTTTTTTGGCAATTTTTCGCTTCGCGCGCAAAAGTAACGTAACGTCGGAAAATGCAATAAAATTTTAAAAGACAATGTTCGGCACCGCATGAGCGAGCGATTCGTCGACCTGCGCGAGGCCTTGTACCTGCTGTCGACCGAGCTTGTTATTCTGTACCTCGTCGCGTTCGGGTTGCTCGCGCTCAAGACAGACAACATGTTTGCCGTCGGCATGGCGTATCCTGCCGTGCTGTGCACGTCTTTGCTGGCGTACGTGCTGCCGGCTCTCGCGCTGCTGCTCGCTGCGCTCGGGTTCGAGAACGAGCACAAAGCAGCGGTCGCGGGCGCGCGCGGCGGCGCTGTCTTCATGTGCGCGGCGGTCCTGCTGCTGCTCGTGCTGACCACGTCGCTGTGGTCGAGCCCGCTCGTCTGCGTGTACGCAAACGACAGCAGCACGCAATGCTACGTCAAGGGCGATTCGGCGTGGCAGGACACGGACCCCGCCGACGCGAGGTTCGTCTTTCCTTCGCGTGCGCAGTACCTCGAGTACATGGACCTCGCGAATGCGACCGAGGCGGACGTTTTTCTGAAGACGAGTCTCTCGGAGAACGACTACGTCACAAAACTGCATGCCGTTGTCGGCATGCCGGTGGTGTTTATCATATTTGCGCTGCAGAACTCATTTTTCTACACGATATACTCGGTCGACACAGACAAGAAAAACGACAGCGAGAAGCAGCATGATGCGTTCTCGGGCGCGGACGTATGCAGCTTGTTTGTGCGGTGTGCGCTGCTGCTGCTGAGCATCGTCGTCGACAGCGCGGACCTCTTCAGTGGTTGGAACGTCGCCGACGTCGGCCCGCAGATGCTGCCGTCCTTGGTCTTCACGTCCGTACTCATGATCGCCGACTTCAGTGCAACGGTGATCGACAACCAGACAGAGAATTTGTCGCACGGTGTCCTGCTGGCAGCGTGCATAGCGGGCATGCTCATGTCGGCGCTCTACACAACCGTTGCCGTCGTTGTCGCGTGCCATTACGTGGTGGGCGGATTCGCGCCGCTGAATGATTTTATCACAGACACGCGGTTGACGACGGTGCATATTTTATTCGCAGTCTTTATGTTACTGGATGCGTGCTCGGCGTGCGTTCGCAGTGCTTTGAAGATATACAAATACTACCAGAGCACAGGCGACGTCAAACAAATTCCAAAGCAAGTACACGCAGAGGCCGGTGTGACTCAAGAAGCATTCCATTCTGAATATCTTCAACAGCTGGATATGACCCCAAAGAAACAGAATTAGGGTTTATACTCGTGATGAACCACCACTACCTCCACCACTACTTACTGAAGTACCTGCACGTGAGTCTTCAGTACTACCTGCCGAAAAGCGATGAGAACCTGATTCGGGAAAACGACGAGAAGCTGCTGCAAGTGCTGGATCGCTAAAAAATACTTCTCCATCACGCGCAGTAACAACACCATGTGGATGTGTAGAAACTACAACAGCTCTACCAGCATGTGCATTAGTTCCATGGAATCCTCTATCAAAACCAGATACAACACGACCTCCACCACGGCCACCACCACGATTATTCTTCCTTGGTGGAATATAACGTGGCGCAGCGAAATATTGCGGTGCTGCTGGTGTGCATCCTGGGTTCCAATTCATAGGTGTCGGATTCGTCCAGTTGGCTGGATTTGCCCGATCCGCAGCGTCCTTCATTTTTTTATCACGCTTGATGCTGGCTCTCGCTTGTCGTTGGCGCAACGCGATCTCCCATAAGAGCATGTTTTTCGTGTTGTCTTGGGACGAGTGAGTAAGATCAAGCTCGCCATACTGGTTTCGAGGTGTGGTGAAAGAAGCATATTGTGGATCTCCTTCAAACCTCGGCATTACTTTCGGATCATACTGAGGCGCATAAGGGTCTCGTCCTGCAATTGGACGGCATCTCTCACCAGTCTCGCTTTCAATCCACTTTCCTGTTCCACGTTGTCTCATAGGCATACCCAACACGACGTCACGACACTCTTCGTGAAGAAACTCTTCGTCATGATGTGCTTGCACTTGCAGTTGCGACATAAGGCTGTGTAGTTCGTCACTAGACATCGAGGTCCGCATCGTGTGACTTATATAACATATCCTGCAATTTATGCTTTTACGTGACGCCACAAAAAAAGACAAATACGACAAGGCGACCGGTGCGACGCATGTGTGCTGAATGTCGCAGGACACTGTTTTTTTTGACATTGAGACGACGGGACTGACCGACGAGGACAAAGTTACCGTAGTGTGCACGGAGCATTACGAAACCAGTACTCGCAAAGTTTTCAATTTCGCCCGGACGGTCACGGACGAGGAAAGGGCCGTCCTGCGTCGCGATCTGATGCTGGATTTCGACAGCGCGACGGGTCTTTGTGCCTACAACGGCGTGCGCTTCGACCTGCCCTTCATGCAGAGGGCGCTCGACATTCCGGCCGACAAAGTCACGCAGTGGGTTCTGAAGACGTCGGACATCCTGGAGCAGATGCGCCTGCGCGACAACGCGGTGTGTAAGCTCGACCACCTGTGCACAATCAACGCCGTGCCGAGCAAGTCTTCGAGTGGCCTCGAGGCGGTGCGCATGGCTGCCGCGGGCCGCTGGCAGGAGCTGGAGCAGTACTGCGCAAACGACGTGCGCATCCTGTGCGACCTGTACCGCAAGCGCACGCTGCAGCACCCGGTCAAACGCGACACGCTTCTCGATCTGTCTGCGTACGTTGCGCCGGGGTTTTATAGCAGTCAATAAACGCTGAAACGAATAAGCAGGTGAGCGTGAGCCCCCGTTTTGTAGCAATCGCCCCGTTTTATAGCAATCGCCCGTTTTATAGCAATCGCCGGTTTTATAGCAATCAATAAAACGCTGAAACGAATAGCGCAAACGTGACCTGAAAGGCAACGTTTACGGTGAGCATGAGTGTCTGCACCAGGCCGAGCGCTAGCATCACACAGACAAAGAGCAGCGCGAGCTGCGGGATGAGCTTGTAGGAGGATATGAGGGCACAGAGGCGGTTGGTCGTGATGAGGTCGGTGTCGGGCGTGCGGAAAACGCGCGCGTGAAAGTCAACGGCCGCCTGTATGTCGTCCTGCATCTGCTGACTGATCACGAGCGACACGACGGGCTGCCGAATGAACTGCACGAGCGCGGACTCGAGGCGCAGCTCGAGGGCACACCACGAGAGGACGTCGTACCACTCTAGAAATGAAAAAGGCTCGTCGGTGCACGTGCGGAGACACGCGGTGTCGAGGCGCGTGGCGGCCGCGGACATGCACGTCTCGCTTCTGTACAGCACAGTCGGCAGTCGAATGTTTGGTGGCACGAGCTGCTGTATCGAATACACGAGGTCGTCGTAGAGGCAAACTGGAACGGTCGGGAAACACAGCGGGGAATAGCCGTAGCTGAGGTACAGGACGACGGACGGGAGCACGACGGCCGCGAGCACGACCGGCATCGACAGGCCGACAGCGGCGCACACGATGTAGACGCCGACATAGTACACGGCGACGACGATGCTAGCAATGAGCACGTGCACGCGCCATTTCGAGCACGTCTGCACGGCCTCGTAGTCGCACTTGACGAAGTACCACAGCTCTTCCGCCGCCGCGGCCAGCACGTCGAATATGTAATTCGGGGACAGTCCTACCCTCGCCATCACCCAGTCGACGGCGAACAAGACTGCGGCCGTGACGGGGTCGTGCAAGGCGCGCACGGCAGCGTAGTCTGTCCACGACACGTTAACTTCGTTGCGCCTGCTCACCTTTATCCATGCGTGCTCGACGGAGTCTGCGGGCACCTTTTCATCTTGCATGCTGTATGCCTTGTCAATCGTGCCGAGGGCCCGGCGGGTCGTGCTGAGCATGTTCGTGAGTGGCGGGCAGAGGTTCCCCGGCAGCACCGCCGAGCCGATGTGTGGCGGCCACGTCTTCATCCACTCTTTCTGCGAAGCGGGGGACTCGAAGACATAGTCGAGCGAGGACGCCAACTGCGTCGCAAACGCCTGCCGCAGTGCTGCGGACACGCGAAAGTTCTGCTGCATGGCCTCTGCGATGTCGTCGACGGTCAAGAGCCGCCGTCCGCTCGGCAGACGGCTTGTGTTCGCCGGGGGCGGCACGCGCGCCAAGACGACCTTGAGCACTCGCGCGAGCATGTCGACGCTGGGATTGTCGACGAGCGTGTGCACGTGCCACGTGTCGTTGGTGTGCTCGACGCGCAATGCCGGCTCGGCAGCGGCTATCTGCATCGCGGTGCTGACGGTCTTGGTGACACGCCGCGCGCTTTCGGAGAGCACTCGCAGCGGGCTGTGTCGCATGATGACTTGCATGACGCGTGACACGTTGGTGGCGAGCATGACGAGGTTGTGCGGCTGCAGCAAGAGCCCGTGCACGGCGTCCTCGACGCTGCAGAAGGTGCAGGTCGGCAGCGGCCACGGCAGGTCGAGCAGCCGCAGGGTCTCGCCGGAGTACTCGTACGCCGCGCGACACGCGGTGCGGTGCGCCGGCATGACGTCCGACGAGAGCGCGTCCTTGCACAGGCTGTTGTGTGTGTCTGTGGCGGCCATGGCGGACTCGGACGAAGCGGCGCCGAGCAGGTGCCGGCGGCGCACCGAGTCCACGCCGACGACGTAGAGCTGCCCGTCGCTTGTCTCGCGTGCACAGAACGTCGAAGACGGATTGAGTTGGTTGCACGGTGCGGTCATGCTGGTGTAGAACGAGAAGACGTAGTTTGTTGTCGTGAGGAAGCGGTAGTCCTGCGTGTACACACACAGTTTGTCGTACGAGGGCATCGCCGGCTGTGTCTGCGCGACGCAGCGCTGCAGCTCGATGTCGACGAGGCCGCAGGCGCAGAAGCCGTCGGCGCGGCCTGACGTGAGCAAGCACACGCGCTTCGTCTGGCACGACGCGCACTGCGTGAATCCAACCGACGGCTCGAGGTCACTGTCGATGAAGCGGCACGTCGCGTCGATCGCGGCGCACTCCGTGTTGGACGTGCAGCCTTGCTCGGCGAGCAGCGGCAGGTTGCACGTGCACGTCTTCGTCACGTCGTAGCACCCAAACGGCAGGTAGTCCTCGAACGAAACGCACGTGCCACACACGACGAGGGAGAAGTCGGTGATGCCGGCACGACACGTGTCCGCGGCCGTGCACGACAGGCGCCCGCTGTCGCCGTAGTAGGTGTTGTACGTCGACCAGCACCTCGTTGCCGCGAGCAAGGTGTCTGCTGGCCTGCTCACGTTCCGAGGGTTGGACATCGTGCATTGCGGCTTGATGCCGCGAAGCAGCTCGCGCGTGTCTTCGAAGGCGGCTATCGGGATGCTGTTGCAGACTTTGTTCAAACTCAGCGTGCAGATGGCGCCGTCAATCAATTTCAATGCTCCAATCATGGCGGTGATTGTCGTCAAGACGAACGTCTCGATGATGGGCGCTAAAACATATTGTATAAACTGGCAGAGCCACATCAAGATTGTCTTCATGAATTTGAAGTCGCCAAAGTCGAGCAACGCCCACGTGATTTGCCATATCTGCTGCTGCGCCTGCGTGATGACGGTGAGTAGTAGATGCACGAAGCGATGCAAACTGTCCGCGAAGTACTCTGCCGTGGCGCCGGACGCGTCCGACAAGTGGCTCATTATCAGCCCGAGTATGGCAAAGCACACCTGTCCAAAGTAGTACACGGCCATGACGAGCTTGCGCAAGACCAACCGCATGAGCTTGACGATGAGGACGACCGGCTCCAGTGCCGAGCTCATGCACGCGTCGACGTAGTGCTGGTTGCTCTCGCTTTGGTGCTGCGCCTCAGCCGGACACGCGCTTCTGTTCAGTTTTGTATAGAGACCTGACACGGAATTGTACACAAAGTCTTTGTTCGAGATCGAGTACTGCGAGGGGTTGTAGTAGAAGGCGCGCGACGTGCACTTTGCGTGCTTGCCGGCGGTGCACAGGATGTGCGTAATCTCCGAGTTCCAGTCGCTGACTTTGCGGCACAGCGCGGCAGTCTCCTCACTGAGCATGCAAAAGTCCATGCTCGAGCGCTCACGAGACACGGCCGCGTTCGTCTCGCGCAGGCATGCGGCGGCGCGCGTGCTCGCGTTCTGCCACTCTTTCTTCGAAATGCTGCCGCGACACCGCGTCTCGTTCTGCACCTGGTCGCACAGCACCCACGGCGCGGCCCACAGCTCGTCGTCGCTCACGCGCGGCGCATACTTTTGCTGATGTTTTGTTGCGAGAGCGAGCAGTTCCTCGAGCAGCCGGCCGCGCCTCCACGTGCTTGCGTTGAAGAGGTCGTACTGGTTCGGACACGGTGCTGACGGCCCGTGTGGGCAGGCGTGCCGCCGCAGAGCCGCCGCCAACAGGCGCTCGGTCGACACGGTCGTCGGCTCGCCGACGCTGAGCTGCGGCACTTTGTGTGCCAGTGGTGTCTCGCGAGTGCGCCTGTCGATGAACGAAGCAGTGTCGTGCCGGTCGCACTTGGAACACTGGCGCTCCCGCGTGGCAGGACGGCGCTTCGCCGCGAACGGTGCTTCGAATTTGAAGTCGTGCTCGTACCACGTGTTGTTGCGGCGCAGCATGCGACAGCGCGCTTGCGTGCTTTCGGCGGTGCAGAATTGCGTGCTGTCCGTCTCGGTCAACGTGAACTTGCGCAGCCTGCCCATGTGGCAGGCAGTGCCCGCGGGCCGCGCGTTCTGTAGCTTGTCCGGCAGCTCTGCCGCAGCGCGCGGCACGTACCTCAACGCAAAGGACGGCAGTCTCCAGAAGACGTTGCAGTAAAACGAAGCGTCGGGCGTCGCGGAAACGTTCTCGTCGACGGTCTGCCAGTACCGGTGTGGCCAGTCGAGCAAGCTGCCGCAATCTGGTGTCGCCCCGGACACAAACCGGGCCGGTGTCCAACGACCACGGTGCATGCCGAGCGCATTGAGCAGGAGCGCGCGGCCTTGGCAGCGGAACTGCACGACGCCGTCCACTACGACCGCGTCGACACAGGCGCTGTCGTCCGAGAGGAAGCGCGCGGGGTGCTGCGCCACGCGTGTGCTGTCGACGACCGTCGCGTGAGCATACACCTTCGTACCCGTTAGATGCCGGAAACGGATGCGATTGCGGTCAGCCGACGGCGAGCGGGCAGCGTACACGACTGTGCGATCCGCGTACGCGCCGAGCCACTGCAGGGGACACTGCCAGTGCACGCCGCCAGCGGCAGGCGTCGCGTACTGCTCCAGGTTGTTCCTCGACGTGTGCGCGTTGTGCTGCACGGCCCACGAACTGGCGATGGTAGACAGCCAGTTGCTGAAGGCGACATGCACGCAGCGCCGCCCGGCGGACACGCACGTGAGGTCGAGCACGGCCGTGCGCGACCTCGCTCTGCCGATGTAGCGGGCAAGGAAGCGAATTGAGTGCCCGCCGATGTCCGTCGCGAGCATTCGCAGCGCGGTAGGTTTGTCGACGTCAGGAGCGGCCTTCCCATGAAACAGCGTGTTGGTCTCCGCGAAGAGCCCTGCTTGGACGCGCTCGACTGGCGTGCTGCTGTGCAGGTCGGCGGTCGTGATGCCACTCACGCGGCCCTGCGCTCCGAACGGAAGCGCGCACGAGGCAACCGGCGCAGGTTTCCTGCTGCACAGACTGCCGCCGCGCATCTGCTCGTATTGTGCAACGCTCACAACGTTGCCCTGCATCTGCCAGCATTTGTCGTACATGGCGCGCTTGACGTGCTCGTCGAAGCTCGGGAAGTCCGCCTTGCAACTGTCGATGTTGGTCGACCGGTCGCACGTCAGATCGACGATGCTGTACAGCTCCGACGCCGACAGCTGGCAGCCACAGGACTCGCCGTGCGGGCACGACTGCAAGTCGAGCATGCCGGACCACAGGGGGATCAGCGGCGCCGCGCCGTCGGGCGTGCTGAAGCACAAGCGCGCGTCATGCGCGACCGGTTCCTTGTGCCACTCGGTGTTGATGAGTTCATCCAGGAAGCTCCCGGCTTCGTGGCCCGCGAACGTCACGTAGAAGGCATTCAGAAGCATGTCTGCGTCCGCCTGCACGACGAGCTTCTTGCCGGCTGCGACAGCCCACCCGACGTTGACCTTGAGGTCCTTCAGGCAGTCTATGAGTTGGCGCTGCACGTCACTCGGCACGGCAGTCGACATCTCTTTATTTTCGGGACAAAGAAAGTTCTGCAGTTTCACGACACGGTCGTAGAGTTTTGCCCGATCGAGACGTACGGACAGGTCCTGCGCCATGGCGCGATCGCGCAGCATGAAATTTCGGATGTCCGGCGCGTACCGCATGGTTCCAAACCTTTGCGACACGCCAAAATACATCGTCTGGCGCAAGTAGTATAGCGCCAGCAGCAGCATCTGTTTTTGAGAGATGGCGACGTGTGTTGTGCTGTCCTTGTCCTTGTCCGTAATCGTGTAATATTGGTACGCTTCTTCGTTCTGTTCCTCTTGAGCTTGTGCCATTTCCGGGAATCCCAATATGTGGTGGTAGAAGCGAAACTCGCCCTCGGCCGCGCCTGTGTCGGTCAACTCGACGATTCGTTTCGCGAGCTCATACTCGGTGTGGTCGAGCGGGCGCTCGCAGAGAGGATTTTGTTCGCGGTGGTCAATCGTGTACTCGGACGCCCGCGCGTTGTGGATCAGCGAGTGGTTCAGATCGTGCATCCGCGAGAATTCGATTTCCGGTATCATGTCCGCGTAGCTGAATGTCTGCGAGATTTGCGTGTCCAGGTCAAGTCGCACTGCTATCTCATTCTGTACCATCCAGTCGACCGTGAGCACAATCTCCTGGCGAATTTTTTTGCTGCTGAGACCAAACAGAAAGTGGAACATCACGTCGTACAGCGTGCATTTTGTGTCGTCCGCCTCGCATGCCGTCAAGGCCGTGACGTGATACGCAAGGGTGTTGGCGCGAGTGTTCGCGACTCGTTTCCAGCACTTCTTATCTTTCTTGTCGTACTGATTGACCGTGTCGCAGTCGGTGCTCTGTTCCTTGTTCTTTTCCTTGCAGATCAGAGTCGGGATCGAGGTCACGTCCCATGTGTCCACGACGTTCTTCATTATTTTCATTATCTCGTCGAACACGTCCTCATCGGCGGCGCTTCCGGCATTGCTGCTGTATATGTCAGATTGCATCTGCAGGTGCGCGCGCAGCGTCGCGTCTGGTGCAACTTCCGACATGACGTTTTTGCACTCGAGGCGGTCCGTCGCCGCGGGGCTCGTGATCGTGGCGAACCAGTCCGCCCGCGCGCCGCCCTGCGTCTCGGTGGCTATCAGCACGCACTTCCAAAACCATGACAGCGGCACCTCGACCGGGAAGTGGCCACTGAACATGTAAAAGGCCGATCCAGGCACGCTCTCCGGCAGGATGTTGAACGGACGCAAAAGTTCGGCATTTTCGAGCTTCACTTCCTGCAGCCGCCTGTAGATGTGTGTTGCGCATCTCGCCCTGCTCGCGTATTCTTGCAGGTCGCCGAGGCCGCGGTTCTTATGTGGCAGGTCGAAGATGACCTCTATGAGTTTATTGATGGTGTGTGCGACGCAGTGGATGGACTTGTCCTGCATGCCTTCGCAGGACGCAGCGTTGAACGTCACGAGATCGTTGGACGGACTGTACGGCTCGGACAGCAGCGAGTACGTCGCCTGGAAGCGGTACAAGGCGTCCTCGTGCCGTGCGCCGAACGCGTCGCTGCATTCGTCGCGCAGAGCGTTGAAGGGCGCCTCGAGTGCCGAAACGTGAGCAGCATCACGGAACACTACGCGCATGAGAGGCACGATGAACGCGTCGACGCGACAGTGCACACCGTCCCACAGGCCAAATGACATGCACTGCGCGGCGTAGCTCAGCGGGTACTTGGTGACATCCTCTCGGCTCGCTGTCTGCCAAATGAAGCGGTCGACGTTTAGTCCGCCAACGGTGAAGACCGGCGACGGACAAAAGCTGAACTTGATGCATTGCTGGATCGTGGTCTTTGTGCTGGTGAGGGTGTCTGTCGATTCGCCTTTGTCGTCGTAGTTCATATACGGGCTCGTGAGTGTGTCGAAAACGCCTTGTCCAACTTGCAGGTGGCAGAAGTCGACCTTTGTCTTGGTGTCCTCCTCCCTCCACGTCCGCGTGCACGCGAATGTCGGCACGACGTCGGCATTCGGATCAAGTGGTAGATCCTCGGGCAGACAGGTTGCATAGTCCGAGTGCTCGTACGCGCGGTCGCACGGATGCGCCTCCATTTTGAGCGCGTTGCGAGCGTCTGTCGCCGAGGCGTCCGCGATCGACAGCCACGAGAACGCGTCTGGGATGAAGCGTGTGCTGTGCGCCTCGACGCTTCTGATGCTCTCGCGGCCGAGCGCCGCGCGCACGTCCAGCGTCAGGTTTCTGTAATTGAAGAGGTTATGCACGCTGCAGAGGCCGTTGTCGCGTGCGAATGTCGGCACGCGCTGGAACGCGCTCGTTCCGAAAGCGCTGCCCGTGCAGCGCTTGCTGTTTTTGGCGAACACGCGCACGTTTACTTGTTGGGGCAGCGCATTGTCGACGATGATCTCGGGCTGCTCGCAGAAGCCTGTGCCGGAGCACAGTTTGCCATCGCCGCAGTGTGTGTGTTGGTAGCACGTGTCGAGGCGTACACAGATGCCGAAGGCGTCGCCCTCAACCCCTCCGAAAGCGTTCTTCTTGCACCGCATCGTGTGGTCCCTTGCCGTGCAGTCGTTGTCCTCGTAGCAGCGCAGCAGCGCAGGCAGCCTACATTCTGGATGCAGCTCATGCGCCGACGGTGCAGAGAAGGTCTCTGCGCGTGCAGCGTCGGTGTCGAGCCAGTGCGGCCACAGCGCGTCGAGTGCAAGCTGCTCCGTCTCGTTCTCGTAGTTGCGAAGCCAGTCGCGCACAAGGCCGACGCTGTGTCTCAACATGGCCTGCGACGCTGCCGGCGCCTGCAGCGGGGTGTCGTGCTGGTCGGCAGAGGGCACGCCGAAGTCCGTCATGCTTGCCTCGGAGGACATGTCCGGCTGCACCGGCATGGCCGGGTCGGCGCGTGCGTTCGAGTTCCACTTGCTCTGCATGCGCAGCGCGTTGAGCTGCGCGCCGCTCGAGCCGTACGCGGCTGCGTCGCACGTGAGGTGTGCGGCGCCAAACGTCGTCGAGTACATCGACATGTTGCGCATCCGCACCGGGTCGACGCTGTAGCCGTGCTCAGAGTTGACTGCTGTGCTCATCCACGAGTCGAACCCGCGCATGTTTGTTTCGTCGCGGTCGCACGCGCACGTCGGGTGGTAGCCAACCGGGTGCTGCGCGTCTGGGTCCATGTAGTCCACGAGCTCGTCGCAGAAGGCGACAGGGACGGCACCGTCTTCTGCCGCAGCTTGCTTCCGCAGAAGATCGAATAGGCCCTCTTGCAGCGCGAGCGGGTGCGTGAGCGCCGACGCCGTGCGGAACCTGTCGAGCGTGTGCTGCTGGGCCTGCTCGAGCGGCCACACCGTCACGGGCCAGTGCATGCTGTCGAGGTCCATGTCGCTTTGCAGTGGTTTGTAGCGGCGCCCACCGACGCACGTGTTTTTGGCGAAGACTACCGCGCACGCGTCCGCGTTGGCGCACAAGCACGGGTCGAACAGCTGGCCGTCACACATGAGCAGACACGAGTCCGTCACGTAGAATCGCAAGCATTCGTGCTCCGGGATGGTGAACTTGCAATGCGTCGCGTTCTGTCTGCCCGGCGGAACGAGGCTGTACACGTTGCGCAGGTTGCACAGCCCGACTGTCTCCAGCTGGAACGTGCAGCGGTCCCTCCATCGTTCCTCGATGAAGCGTTGTTCTTGCGTCGCGCTGGAGCTTGGCCCGGTCATGTTCAGGATTGCCACGTACAAGGCGTACTCGACGACCCAGCGCGCGCAGATGACCTGACTCGGCGCCTCATGCACAGCGTGCGCCATCGGAAACAGCACGTCGCGGAAGTAGTCGCCGAGGTGCTCGGTGAAGAGAGTGTGCTGTGACGCCCGGCACACGGGCTGCGCTACTGTGTGATCGAAACGCGCGTTGACGGCGTCGTCAATGTTCACAGGCGGAGCTCGTGGCAGCGCCCACGTGCTGGCGTACGCGTCGTTCATTCGCAACAGCATGGCGAGGCGGACACCGGCCGGCCCTTGCGCCGCGACCTCGTGCAAACTGACCTTCTGTTCATCAGACGAGCTATTGTACCAGTGCATTCGCTGTTCGCTGTCTAGCAGGCCCCACGCCGTGCTGGCCTGCGACTCGTCGCAGTGTGCTAGGAGCTCGCTGTGGCGGTACAGCGCGAGTCGCACGAGGAATGCGTCGCCCGACGTGGAGTAGGTTCGCGTTGAGCACAGGTCGGTCCAGCGCGAGGTGTTTTCCGGCACGTGCGTGCAGAGCTCTGCGGGCACAGAACAGCTGCCGTCGGGCAGGCCGAGCCCGCACACGCACGTGCTGCCGAGACGCGCAACGTACAGGACCTCGTCTGCGCCCGGTGCCGCAACTCTGTCACTGGAGAAGTCCAAGTCGTTCCACTGCTGCGGGTATGTTGCGTTGCGGGCGCGGGGCACCTCGCGCATAGTCGTGTCCTCGCACCAGACGCTGTCCGACGGCATGTACCGGTGCACGTGAGACCAGTACGTCGGAGAGTGCAGCTTGGACTTTTCGAGGATGTCCTCGATCGCCCGTTCCATGCCGTGCAGGTACCTGTTCGCGTCGGATTCGGTGGTCGTGCCCGGGTCAAAATTTGTTTCCGCGTCTACTGTCGCTCTGCCGTCGAAGTCGACGCGCAGCGGCATCGTGAAGAAGACAGCCTCGAGCGATTGGACGCAGTACGCCCACAGCGTGAGGTTAATGTGGTGTGGTACCTCGTGCACCGAGTACTCTCGCACGGGCTCGTCGTAGGCGAACGCATACAGGCTCGCCAGCGCTTGCCGTTCTGCTTCGGAGAAGAGCACGTCGATCGCAGCGGCCTCGTCGTACCAGATCTCTTCCAGTATTTTTGCTTGCGTCGCTTCGTCGACAACGACGGCGGTGAAATTTGCAAGCATATCCTGCAGGGCCGGCAGCACAGACTGTGCGGAGAACGTGCTCGCGAACTGTGCGAGGTCCGTGTGCATTGGCGCGTTGCTGACGCAACACTCCACGCTCGGCGCGGCTTTGCCGAGGCACGTGCAATACAAGTTCTGTCGCACACTGTAGGCCTGCTGCACGGATCGCACGACGGCAAGGACGCGCTCGCGGATGTGCGCGTCGCTGTTTGTGGAAATTAGTCCGATCACTTCTGCCATGATTTTTTTGCGCGCCGGTGAGCCCTGCGTCTGCAGGCCGTAGAATATCTCGCGGCTCTGCGCGCTGCCGCGGTGGTACTGCGGCGTCTCGAATGTTTCGAGCTTTCTGTGTCTCGGCAGCATGTCGGCGGCGGCGTACGGCCCGAGCATGACGCAGTCGACGACCTGGTGGATCGAGTCCCCTTCAAGCGACCAGAACTCCGTCTGTATGGCGTCCATGCGTTCCTCGGTGAACTTTGCAAAGGCTGGCTCGATCTGTGTGCGGATGAGGATCGCGAGCTCTGCCTCAGCCTGCTGCAGGCGAAGCTCGTCGTCGGCCTGCAGCTTGTTGTGCATTTCAGCCACAGGCACCGTGTTCTGGCTGTCGCCGTCCCACGCCATGCGCGGGTACGACGCCCCGTTGCTGTTGCGAGACTGCAGCCCGCCGGAGAACGACTCGCACGCATCGATGTTCTCATACCGCGACGCGTCCGCGCGGAGCACACCATGCACCTCGTACGTGTCGTACTCAAAGTACGTCAAGAGCGAGTCCGCATGTGCAAAAATGCCGTTGGCGAGCGCGAGCTCCGCGCAGTTGTGGTTCCACTGGTTCGCGAAGAGCGCCACGCGAAGACACGACCAAGTGTCCTCGTCGAGGTCTGCGAATCCTTCGGAGATCGACAGACTAATCTGCGCCAGACGCTTGCGCAGCGTCTGGAAGGAGCTGCCTGCCTGCGAGTACATCTGCGCCAGCGACGCCTGGCTGACGGTGGGCGCCCGCCAGTCCTCCGCGTGCTCGAGCAGGCCCAGCGCAAGCGCGCCCTCGTCCCACCGCTTCTGCTGGTAGTTGCTGCGGCAGCGGATGATGACCTGCAAGACGTCGACGCCCTGCGATTCGAATAGCGCGTTGACGGGCCTGCTGCCGATGCAGACCTGCACGTTGCCGCTCCACGTTTCCAGACACTCGAAGTACTCTTGCACTTTGTTGTGTGCGAGGAGCTCCGTGAGCGAGTACGGGTTCCAGACGAGCACGTCATTCCCCAGCACGCTCGTCATCATGAGCGGGCCGCGACACCACAGCGCGTCTATTTGCTTCGAGGACCGCTGCCTCTCGGGGATGCGCGCCGGCTTGTCGCTGCAGACGCACGACCCGACCACCAGCGCATCGATCGCCGGCAGCCTGCAGTTCGCCGAGTCGATCACCTGCAAAAGGTTTATCGTGCCGGAGAGCATGCCGAGGACCCACGCGAACAAGGCGTCGAGACTCATCGCGGTGATGCCGTACTTTTCCGTCGTCACGAGACCGATGACGCCGTCGAGGATGTCCTGCATGCCAGATAGCATGCTCTGCTCGCGAGCCGGGTCCGCGATGTCGCGCATGTCCTGCTTGAACTTGTCCGTGAGACACATCCCGACGGCGTACTCGTTGATGTTGTCGAATTTCTGGCTGCCCATCCTGAACTTGACGATCTCCGCATGCGTCGTGCCCTCTGCGATCATCGTTGCGATGCCTTCTATCACGAGGAATGCGTCGTTGAGCTGACACTGCATGACCTTGGACGACACGAGCGGCACGTAGACCGCGCCGAGGCCGATCTGGCTGAGCAGCTCGACCACCGCCGTCGCGACCATGACGCGCTGCGTGTTGTAGCGGATCTCCTGCAGACTCAGCGGCTCGCGCGACGCACTGTCGAGCGTCTCCGCGGGGATCTGCACGTAGAGCGCTCCAAACATCGCAAACGACTGGATGATGCCGTCCTTGGCGCCGCATATCGTGGCCATGGTCTTCTCTTGCGGCGTCGAGATCTCGTAAAGCTTGCGCCTGCTCTGCGTCAGCTCGACGATTGTGATGATCGACCGACTGAAGAAGTCCCAGAAGCTCTGCATGCTCACGCGGACGAACGCTATTTGCAGCCCGAGCAGGCTTGCGATTTGACACATCGGCCGCTTCATGTTGACTGGCGTGCCGACGCACTTGGCGATCCCGCACGACGCCGCGGCGAAGCACTTGTTCTGAAGGTCGACCTCGAGCGGACCTCTGCCGTGGCACCCAACACACGTCGTCACGGTGCAGTTGACGACCATCTCAAGCCGCTGCGCAGTCGTGAAGGACGCGCCGACCTTGAGCTCCATCGACCCCGCTTCAAGCTTCAGCCGCACGTTCTGCAGCCACGTGTCTGAGACCTGCCCGCGACCCGTCAGCGGCACGTCGATGCTGAGTTTCGCGTCGTGGAACTGCCCGCGCGTGACAGACCCAAACGGCGACAGCATGCGGCGCGTGACCTGCAGCGTGAGGTCCCGCGACGTCGACAGGACAGCAGCGCTGTCGACGTCGAGCACTGCCCGCTGCCCGTCGGGCATGGTGAACGAGCGTGACGACGTGACGGTCCAGTCGAAGGCGCCGCTGACCGTGGCGTAGGCCGTGAGAGTCTCGAGTCTCACCTCAGAGTCCCCCGTGATCGGAATGCGCACGACCTGCGCGCAGTCGTAGTCGAGGCAGACGGTTGCGTGCGTCTTACTGTACACCGTTGTCGGCGCATTCACGCACGCATGTCTCGTGAGGTCAACAGCGCTGCCTTCAAAGCTCGTGTCCACCAGCACATACCAGCAGAACGCAGCGTCCGTGTCGCCGTCGTCCAGCCGCATCGAACCGACGACAAAAATGGTGGCGGTGGCTCGATACGCGTTCGCCGGCAGAACGCGCACAAAGGCGATTGTTTCCGCCGGCCACAGCGGGTCCTGCGTGTTGTCGGTGCTCACTGCGGTGCGCCCATTGTACACTTGCGTCTCAACGATCTGCCACGCGGCATCCTGGACGCCGCTGGGGAGCACCCACACGCTCGTCTCGTAGGACACGTGGTCGCGCGCAAGCAGGACCAGCCACTCGAAGCTGCCGACCTCGCGCTTGTGCACCGTGGCAAACTGCACGTCGATGACAGTGCGCGACGCATGCATGGCGTCGTTGTATGCGCCGCTTGAAGCGGGTGGCGCGATGCCCTCGTACACGGACATCACGAGACTCGCGGGCACGCAGTAATACGCCACTGCGAGCGCCCCCAGGCGCAGACCGGCAACGGCAACGCACCGCGACTGCTGTGTCGGGCAGACCTGCACGCAGGCGCTCGCGGGCAGCTGCAGGACGGCATACACGGAAAAGGGCGCGAGGTGCTTGCCGAGCTCCATGTCGTGGTAGCTGAAGTACCGGCTTTCAGTGTCAATGTCTGACGTCTTCGTGTACGCGAGCGGCTCGGCGCTGTGCGAGCCGTACGCGAGCAAGGACTCGTCGAACGCTTTCATCGTGTCGAGGCAGCGCGCGCGGCAGTCGAACGTCTGCATACACCCCATGAAGTAGTCCACGGGCTCGGGCATGATGCTGACCACAAAGGGCGAGTCATACTGCATGCACTTCATGTTGAGCGAGTCGACGCCCATCGCCTGCGTCACGAGAAGGCCGAAGGCAGACTCGATGGCTGCCTGCGCCTTGACCATCCGCGAGAATACCGGCTCGAACGCTCGCAGCAGCTTTTCGTTGACCGAGTCCATGACGGCGAAGCAGGCGGACGTGCTTTTCTGCGCGATCGACTGCATGACAAACGCCTTTCTCGCCATCGGCAGGATCCGCGGGAGGCAGACGTCGGCAAGGACGTGCTCGAGCGTGAAGCTTTCGGTTTGCTTGCAAACGCAGTCCATGACCTGGTAGTCGACGGTCAAGATCAAGATCACTTGGATGACAGCCTGCATCGACTCGGGCACGAGCATGCACGAGTGTCGCACCGACTGCCCCCACGAGTTCGTGCGTCCGACGATCTGGCCACTCGCGTCGCAGATCGTCTTCATGTTGTCAAACAGCCCGTGCGATATTTCCTGCTCCGACTCGTACACGGACGTGATGAGCGTCGCGGCCATGTCGCGCACGGCCAAGGCCCTCACCTGTCCCTGTCGTATCACTTTTATGAGCACTTTGCGCATCAACTTGACGGTGATTCTCGACCACGACACCGACGGACCGGCGATCGACTGGAACACGCCGACAAACCTACTCGAGGCTTGCGTCGACAGCGACACGGGCGTGCCAGGCGTCGCCATCGGCGCGGCCTGCGTCGTCTGCGACCCGAACTGCGAGACCAAGCGATTGTACGGCGCAGAGACGGACTCGGCGCCCTTCCCGAAAACAGTGTCCTCGACCGTCGACGCCGCCTTCGTGAGTTCGAATATGCGGGCCGTGCCGACGAGGACCGTCTCGAGCTCCTGCACGCCGAGCGACTGCATGAGGGCGCCCGCGCGAGCAATGGTGTTGGCGGCATGGAAAGCCGAGAGCTGCATGGCCTGCAGCACGTCTTCCATCTCGAAGAGCGTGTTGCCGCTGGCGTCGAGGACGCTGTGGAACGTCGGGTGCGGGTGCTGCCCGAAGAGGTCGTCGACGCCGCCGCGGAAGACGAGCGGCATGATGAAGAGGGCGTCGAGCAGGACCTTCAGGAGGAACACTTGCGACACGAGGACCTCCGTGACCATCGAGCCCCACTTTGGCATGCGCTGCAGCATCGGGCACAGCGCGCCGGTCTCGGAAATCGACGACGGCGCGGAGAACATGCCCTCCTCCGCGCTGCGCCAGCACGTGTACATTGTTTCGGTGTCGTTGCCTTGCGCGCAGTCGTGCCGGTTCGGATGCACAAAGTAGAAGCGATACTCGAACGGCCGGCCGTCGCGGACGAGCTCGGTCTTCCAGTCCCAGTCGCTCGGCCTCGCAGCGAGCACCGTCAGCAGCAGGTTGTCCGCGTTCATGTACTCGAGGCCTGTGACCTTCATGTTGTACATCGCCTGGCACTGCGACTCGTGGCGGAAGTCGGCGTGGCTGCAGGAGAACCAGTCCGGGATGAGCATGTAGCTCGCAAGCGCCTCCTCCGTGAACGGCTTGCCGAGCGCGTCCGTGTGCCGCATCGTGCGCAACGTCCACAGGCGAGGCCGGTGCGCCTCCATCGTGACGAGGGCGTGCCCCGAGGTCTGCGCGCAGAAGTCATAGATGAGGGCACACTTTCCGCTGCTCGGCGTCGCGGTCCAGTGCACCGCCCACTCGGACGCCGCCGCGATCGTCGGGTTGTCGCGAACAAAGTAGTCGTCGGGCAGCACGACGTGGTTCTCGCGGAGCTGCGTGGTGTAGCACGTCTCGTCGCTGCACTGGTAGTACTGCATCGGAAAGCTGTTTGTGAGGAGCGAGAGCTTCTCCTGCTGCAGGCTGAAATCGCCGCGCTTGTTGTCGTACAGCCGCGTCACGAGGATCTGCCCAGACACGTCGTCGCTCGCGCTCGCGCTCTGGTACAGAAACACGTCGCCCGCCGAGACGAAGGGCTGCAGCGCGCTGCGCACGAAGCCCCACTCCTGCTGCAGCAGCCACGCGGACATCGAGCGATTGCTCACCGCCTGCTCTGAGTTCTTGATGAACGTCACGCTAGCTGTGTCTGGCACGCAGGCTGTTGCCGCACACCCGGTGATCTCCACGCCGACCTCGTCGTTTTGCAGCAGCCGCGAGTGCTCTTGCGCGCCGTCGGCGGCACACGCCCCGGCGACGGCGTTTGCCACGACGCAGTCCGTCTGCCCGAGGCTCGTCCACTCGTCCCAGCGCTGCGCGTTCATGAGCGAAATGTTTTGCGACCGCTGCCCTGCCGCGTGCAGGCCCATGCAGAACGGAAAGCAGTTTTCGATCGACGGCACACACAGCACCGACGCGTGCACGGCGCACATGGGCGTCAGGATGATCGCTGCGTCGACGGTGTGATCGACGGTCGCGCTCGTGCCGTAGTGCAGCCGCGTGTTGAACTCGTCCTCGAAGCCGAGCTCCACGCGGCCCGCGCCGGGCGCCGAGAAGCGCCTGCGCGAGAAGCGCAGCGGCACGACGCGAACGGTGACCTGCCGGCATCGCAGGTCGAAGCGCGCCGAGTCCGGCACGAAGCGGATGCGGTGGACGGTGTACTCGAGCTGCTCGTCGGCGTCCTCCGACAGGTGCTTCTGGAAGGGGACGCTCGCGCACATGAGCTGGAGCCCCGCGTCGGTGTCGACGCACCGGCAGCCGAGCATGCCCGTGCGCCCGTCGCCCTCGTCGTCGACGTCGGGCACGGCGTTGTAGCTCACCGCGGCGACGCCGAAGCGCAGGTCGACCTTGAACGGCCACGCGTGCAGGGCGTACGCGACGCGCAGGCTCGCGCCGACCATGGAGTGGTACACCACGGAATCCGCGTCGGTGATGGCGTACATGCTCGGGGTGAGGCCGACGACCTGAATCTCGGACGTGCCGAGTATGTCGCTCGCGTTCTGCCACACGAGCGGCAGCGGCGTCGGCGCGCACGAGCGCACGACACCGGTGATTGAGTTTTCCGCCACGACCAGGACCGTGTCCAGCCAGTTGTCGACGAGCGCGCCGGCCGACTTGAGCGCGGCAACCAGGATGGACGTCAGCGCACTCACGTCTGGCGTGCACATGACTTGCATTTCGACGGCGGTGTACGCGTAGTCCGTCGTCCCGTGCGCGTACGCGCAGCGATTCTGAGTAATCACCGGGAGCGAGACGAGCGCGTGCAGAAGCGAGTTCATCAGTCCGTGCACCGCCTTGTAGAGGTTGATGTCCAGCAACGGATAGATGACGAGCGCGATCGCGTTGGTGACGGGCACGCAGCTCGTCGTCAGGATTTCCTGCAGCGTCGTCGCAGTGCGCTGTGCGTACAGCGCCGGCGTCATCAGGTCGAGCGTCATGAAGTGCGGGTTGCCGACGCACGACAGGTCGTTGACCCAGAACGGACTGCTCGCGCTGTCGCTGTGCGCGGCACCGTCGGTGCACTTGCTGATCCGCGAGAACCACTCGGACGTGCTCGCGGCGGTGCTGCCGACGAGCACCGTGAAGTTGATGATGAGGTCGGGCAGCAATTTAGCATTCAGGAAGACGATTGGCAGCAACACGTCCACCCAGAAGCCGACCACGACGTACGCGAGCGCATTGTACAGAGGCACCACGGCGCGCCAGAAAGGGGCCACGAACTCGAACAGCGACACCAACATTTCGTTGAGCGTTTGGCCGATCCCCGAGTTGTAGGCATTCACATAGAGCACAATCAGCGCGCTGCTCGTCTCGGAAAGCACCGCGAGCACGGCGATCACTAGCAGCAAACTCAGCCAGAAGGTCAAGTAACTCACGAAAAGCTGCGCGGCCGCCGACGCGAGGCTCACGGGTATTGTTAGGACGGACATCACCAGTGCTAGTAAACTCCCGCAAAACGAGCCGTCGGCCAGTTTTCGCATCGGCGTCCGCCTCGCGTTGTACAGAACGCCAATGATTCTGTTGAGGACGAGTTCCAGAATCACTGCTATTTGCAAGAACACTGCAAAAGCCAAAAGCCACATTACCGTGCTATGGCGTTCCTAAATACGGCAACGTATAAAGTCAGTTTATTCCAATGTTTGTCGATTATGCGTGCAAGTAACAAAGCGCATATTATGTAGGCGTAATATTTAACCGCGCGGCACATTTCACATGGGTATTGTGTTTTATGTTTGTGTTGTCCTCGTGCTCGTGGCACGCGCGAGCTGTATTTGCAACACGGGGTACACGGGTCCGGACGCAGGTCCTTGTAGTGCGTGCGTGGCAGGGAAATACAAGGCTGCGAGTGGATCGGCAAGCTGCGCGAGTTGTGGCATACGCACGTTTTCGTCGACCGCGGCCGCAAGCTGTACGACGTGCCCGCTGTACTCGCAAAACTTCGCAATGGGCTCTACGACTTGTACCTCTTGCTCGTTCTCGTCGAGCTACAGTGATTGCACAAGCATAACGTGTGCCGCCGGCTCCGACGTGCAACAGGGACGTGCGAATGTCTCGCTGAGCGGTGCGTGTGTGCAGTTGAACACAATGTCGTCTGGTGTATTCTCAGACGGAGCAGGAACATACAACAACAATGCAAACTGTACTTGGATCATCAGTTCGACCACTCCTGTTGTTGTCTCGTTCTCGTCATTCGATCTCGAATCGACATATGACGTCATCTACATACAAAGATGCACACAGCAGGGCGTCTGCGATGCGGTGCCGAGTACATCGTGGGGCAAGAACGTGTCAACGCAAGAGATAGTGCTATTGACGGGCAACGCGCCTATCGGGCCCGAAGATGTAACTATTCGATACATTCCTACTGCAAATGACATATCAGCACCGACAACACTGTGTGGTCCGACTGCGAAAACTGCATGCATCGGTGCATTCGGTGGATATTCTGGACCGAGTGTACCACCACCGTACGTGTTGTACTACGGGCCATCTAATGCACCAACCACGTTGTTGTTTGATGGTGATTTCAGTACTTCTGCTGACGGCGGAGGTATTGATTATTCCAATTGGATTCGTATTGATTTTAGCAGGGATGTGGCGGTTACCTCAATAGTGCTATGGACACCGAGTATTGAAAAGCATTGGAACTGGGAATCGTTCTACATGTTCAATGTCAACGTGTACGCGAGTTCGACACCATCATTCAACTTGACCGAATCAGTTTTGTGCGCAGGACCATTCACATACCTCTGGTGGACGCAAGCACAGTTACAAGCGAACACAGATTACGGCACTACCAATGGATACACTTTTTATGCACCCCCCAATAATTTGATACCCTACCCCTGGTATTTGCGGAACAGATCCATAACATGTAATTCTGCCGTTAGCCGGCGATATCTGTACATAACCTACACGCCTGGTACGTGGACGTGGCCGGCATTCGGAGAAATTCAAGTCTATGGTAATGCCATAGTGAAGCTCGCTCTCTTGGTCTACGATCCTGGACCGTGGGTGTCGAATACTGGATACATGAAAGTGCAGTTCTCTGCTGACTTCCGAGATTCTTATGCGGGCTTTGTTGGCTCGTGGACTTCCACGGCACAATGCACGGACTGCAAAGCGGGATCATACAAGAGCACGTATGATGCACAAGCATGCACCGCGTGTCCGCCAAATTCGAACTCGCCGGGTAAGAGCGCGGCAGTCGCTGCTTGTGCGTGCAACGCTGGCTACACCGGCGTGAACGGCGGCACGTGTACCGCTTGCGCTTCCGGACAATACAAGGCGGGGACTGGATCGGCAAGCTGCGCGACTTGTGCCGTAGGGACTACTTCGTCGACTGCGGCCGCAAGTTGTTCGACGTGCCCGCTGTACTCGCAAATGGCAATCGGCTCCACGACTTGTACCTCGTGCTCGTTCTCGTCGAGCTACAGTGATTGCACAAGCATAACGTGTGCCGCCGGCTCCGACGTGCAACAGGGACGTGCGAATGTCTCGCTGAGCGGTGCGTGTGCGCAGTCGAGTGGGATGTCGTCTGGTACATTCTCAGACGGAGCAGGAAATTACAACAACGATGCAGACTGTACTTGGATCATCAGTTCGACCACTCCTGTTGTCGTCTCGTTCTCGTCATTCGATGTGGAATCGACATATGACGTCATCTACATACAAAGATGCACAGAGCAGGGCGTGTGTGATACGGTGCTTCGTAACTCGTGGGGCACGAGCGTGTCAACGCAAGAGATTGCACTGCTGACAGGCCTCGCGCCTATCGGGCCAAAAAATGCAACATTCAGATACGTTCGCTCCACCAGTGACGTACCACCAGCCAAAGCGGCACTGTGTGGTCCCACTGCAAATCCTGCATGTACCGCTGCATTCGGTGGATATTCTGGAACAAATGTTCCAGCGCCGTTTGACTTGTATTTCGGTGTACTCGACGACGAAACAACTAGATTTTTCGATGGCAATCTCAATACACGGTCTCAGGGACCAAGCGCGGGGTATTCTAATTGGCTACGAATTGATTGCGGTGGGAATGTGAATTTCTCCACAGTAGTTCTATGGAACCCAGACAGCTCGCATCATCGGTATTGGCTCAACTACTACGTATGGAATTTAAACGTTTACGCGAGTTCTACATCAAGATTCAACTTGAGCGAATCAGTTAAGTGTGCCGGTCCATTCGCGTACGTTTGGTGGACACGAGCACAGATGGATGCGAACACAGCTTGGGCGACCGCAAACGGGTACTTCAGCCCGACGCTTGTACCGTACCCATGGCAGCAGCGTAGCAAAGTAATAACATGTAATTCTTCGGTTAGCGGTCGATATTTGTATATAACCTACACACCGGGTGGCGTCACATGGCCAGTATTCTCAGAGATTCAAGTCTACGGTAATGCCACAGCGAACCCCGCTGTCTTAGTGCAGGATCGTGGACCGTGGGTGTCGAATACTGGATACATGAAAGTGCAGTTCTCTGCTGACTTCCGAGATTCTTATTCCGGCTTTGAGGGCTCTTGGACTTCCACGTCACAATGCTCGGTCTGCAAAGCCGGATCATACAAGGGCACGTACGATGCACAAGCATGCTCCGCGTGTCCGGCGAATTCGAACTCGCCGAGTGAGAGCTCGGCAGTCGCTGCTTGTGCGTGCAACGCTGGCTACACCGGCGTCAACGGCGGCACGTGCACCGCTTGCGGCGCCGGACAATACAAGAACGTATCGGGACGGGGAGTCGCAAATCAATGCCAGGACAATCCAGATTGGCATCCGTGGAGTCCCGATGAAGGGTGCTCGTTTTTTGCCCCTGGTGGAGCGTACGATGGCTATTGTCTCGACTATACGGATTTCGGAACGTGCAGTGATTGCTGTGCCTCATGCGGGCACGTGTGTCCCGGTGGTGGCGGTGGCGTCATCACATATTCATGCTCGCCGTGTGCAGTCGGAACATTCAGTGCTACTACAGGGGCGACGGCGTGCGCGCCGTGTGCCGCCGGGAAATACACAAGCACGACGGGCACTGCCACGTGCAGCGACTGCCCAGCCAGTACGTACTCAACAACGGCCGGTGCGAATGCCGTGTCCATGTGCACGTCGTGTCCGGCAAACTCCGGCGCTTCGTGCAGTGCGTGTTCTGCGTCGAGTGGCTGTACATGCAACATTGGTTACACGGGCCCCAACGGCGGTGTTTGTACGGCGTGTGCAGCGGGAAGGTACAAGAGCACGACAGGCCCTGGCACTTGCGTGCCATGCGAGGCGGGCACGTACACGAGCACTTTGGCGTCGGGCTTTTGCGTGGCATGTCCGCAAAACTCTGGCGCTTCGTGCAGCGCTTGCACTTCACTGAGCAACTGCACTTGCAACCGCGGGTACACGGGCCCCGCCGGAGGTACTTGCACTGCATGCAGCGTCGGAAAGTACAAGAACACGAGTGGAGCAGATGATTGCACGTCTTGTGGGCCAGGCAAGTACACGAGCACGTTGCAATCGCTCAACTGCACGTCATGCCCGGCGAACTCAGGCGCTTCGTGCAGCGAGTGTAGTGGTTTGAGCAGCTGTCTATGCAACACCGGCTACGCGGGCCCAGACGGAGGTGCATGCACGCCGTGCGTCACGGGCACGTACAAAAACACGTCCGGCTCCGCGAATTGCACGTCGTGCGTTGCTGGTTCGTACTCAACCACGGTCGGTGCGAATGCCGCTTCCAAATGCACGGCGTGCCCCGCCAACTCCGGCGCTTCGTGCAGCGCGTGTTCTGCTGTGAGCGGCTGCGCGTGCAACATTGCTTACACGGGCTCCAACGGCGGTAACTGCACGGCGTGTGCAGCCGGAAAGTACAAAAATTCAACGGGAAGCGCGGCTTGCACGAACTGCACTGCTGGGTCGTACGCAGACACGTCTGGTGCCTCCGCATGCACTGCATGTCCTGAAAACACTGTTGGTGCAACCAGTGGGCTGAAGTTGTGCTTGTGTGCTCTCGGTTATCAACCATATTAATTTCGCGTGTAACCACTAATATTAAACATATATCCTCGAACAAAGGGACTAGGTACTTTATTTATTGTTTTCCGAGTACATACAATTTCATATTTAGCACGCACACGTCATTATAAGTATGAACAGTATACTGTTGCTGCACAGTTATGTGTTGTTGTTATTATTTTATGTTGTCGACGTCAGCGCTCTAAACGGAGACGGTGAGTGCACGTGTGGAAGCGGATATTATATTTATGGCCCGGTGCCTGAGCTTTCGTGTTATTGTGCTGAATGTGAAGTGGGAAAATCTAAAGAGGGAGATAATCGTGCGTTTTATTGTCCCAATTGTCCTGCTGGAACCGCTACTCCTTTCAAGAAACGGGCAAGTTGTCCATTGTGTGCGGCTGGCTCGTTTGCATTTGGGGAAGGCAATAGTTACTGCACAAGTTGTCAACCTGGAACAGCTGTGTCGGGAACCGGCAATGCTGAGTGCACTACATGCACAAATGGTGCATACCAGGACGGCGTTGCTCAAACATCGTGTGTTCAGTGTGAACCGGGCAAGTATGCCGTAAACCAAATTCAGGCTTATTGGCAGTGGTGGACACAATCCTACATTCAAGTACCGAAAGGAAATACGGAATGCACAAGTTGTGCCGCCGGCAAGTATTCGAGTAGCACAGGCGCGACATCCGAGTCAACATGTTTACAATGTGGTGCCGGTACATACTCTTGGTCAGGATATGATAGGTGTGATGTATGTAGTCACGGCAAGTCTTCGATGTACATCAGCGCGACAGCCGAGTCAACATGTGGTGCGTGTGGTGCCGGTACTTGGGCGGGTCAAGCAGCTGCGTCGTGTACACCTTGTGCTGCTGGCAAGGCTTCGAGTAGCACGAGCGCGGCGGCTTCATCAACATGTGGTGCTTGTGCTGCAGGTACTTGGTCGGGTGAAGGAGCTGCGTCGTGTACGTCTTGTGCTGCTGGCAAGGCTTCGAGTAGCACCAGCGCGACTGCTTCATCAACATGTGGTGCTTGTGGTGCAGGTACTTGGGCGGGTCAAGGAGCTCCGTCTTGTACAAATTGTCCGGCAAATTCCTACTCACCAGCGCAGAGCACTTCAAATGCTGATTGTATTTGCATTGGAACATACAAAAGCGCTACCGGAAGTGTGCAATGTTCGGCGTGTAGTCTGAGTAGTCAGCTCAACGCGGCAGGTACTACTTGTATGTGCAACGCCGGTTGGTACGGGCCCGATGGGACCGGCGAATGTACGAGGTGTGAGTTCGCCAAATATAAAAGCTCAATCGGCAATGCATCGTGCTCGTCGTGTCCTGCGAACTCACTTTCGTTTGGCGCAAGCACGACAAGCACTGATTGTGTTTGCAACGCTGGTTATAGCGGGGTCAATGGAGGAACGTGCACCGATTGTGCACCTGGCAAATATAAAAGTGAAACTGGAAGTGCCACGTGCTCGACGTGTCCTGACAATTCATATGTGAGCTCTTTGGCAAGCAGTGCAAGTACTGCTTGTGTTTGCAACGCTGGTTTTACCGGAAATGATGGCAGCACGTGCGCGGGATGTCTGGCTGGTACATACAAAGGTGGCACAGGCAGTGCGTCATGCAGCGCCTGCCCGTCACACTCCAATTCGCCCACCGCCAGCGTATCTGTGATGTTCTGCACTTGCGACGCGGGATGGAGTGGACCTGATGGTGGAACGTGCACAGCGTGCGAGGCAGGCAAGTACAATACACTGACAGGAGCGGCGGTGTGCACGGCGTGCGGGGCAGGGACCTACTCTGCCGCCGTAGCAGCATCGGCCAGCGCGACGTGCAGCGTGTGCCCGTCGAACGCCCGGTCGCCTGCCGGCAGCGCAGCTTTGACGGACTGCATCTGCAACGCAGGATCGACCGGATCTGCAGGTGACACGTGCACATTGTGTGTACCAGGCAAGTACACGACAATTCCAGGAGCGGCGGTGTGCACGGAGTGCGCGGCAGGGACGAACTCTACCGCAGTGGGAGCATCGGCGAGCGCGACGTGCGGCGCATGCCCGGGAGGGACGTACTCTGTAGCACCTGCAGCATCCACGTGTACAGCGTGTGAGACAGGCAAGTACAGGACATACTCTGCAGGAGTTGCAGCAACGACGTGTACAGCGTGTGAGGCAGGCAAGTACAACACATTGACAGGGACGACGGTGTGCATACAGTGCACGGCAGGGACGTACTCTACCGCAGTAGGAGCATCGGCCACCGCGACATGCAGCGCCTGTCCGTCAAACGCCAATTCGCCCAACGGCAGCTCAGCTTCGACGAGCTGCACCTGCAACAGCGGATGGAGTGGACCTAATGGTGGCACGTGTACAGCGTGCGTGGCAGGCAAGTACAAGACTGCGCCAGGAGTGCTACCATGTGCGTCGTGCACGGCAAATAAGTACTCCACGACAGTAGCAGCCTCGACGAGTGCGACGTGCATCGCCTGTCCGTCAAACGGTACGTCGCCTGCCGGGAGCACAGTCTCGACAAACTGCACAACGGTTTGTGCACCGGGCGGTATTCGTATCAACCCGTGGACAGATTGCGTGTGCGGCATTGGTTACGAATACGTCACGCAGGCGACGAGACGAAGGCTTTTGGAGCACAAGGACGAGGCAGATCGTCAAGAGATACACGAAAAGGAAACGAAGCACCGCGAACAACGTCAGAAGCAAGAGGACGAGCAACTGCAGCACACACAACAACGTCAGCGACAAGAGGAAGAACGTCAGCGACAAGAGCAAGAGCGTCAGAAACAGCGTCAGCAGCAGCGTCATCGAGAAGAACGTCAGCGACAAGAGCAAGAGCGTCAGAAACAGCGTCAGCAGCTGCGTCATCGAGAAGAACGTCAGCAACAAGAGCAAGAGCGGGGAAAACAGCAGCATGTGCAGCAGAACTACATCACGAGGCGTCTGCTCGAAAATGAGCGCAAGTTGTTGTCTGTAACACAAACGTGTGTGCCATGCCAGACGTTTTTCTACAAGAACAGCACGAGCAACACAAACTGTATAGAATGCCCGAATGACATGTTCGGTTTACACGGAACGACCTGTACCTATATCCCGGCGAAGGGTAATCTGTCCACAACAAGCACAACAACATCAACACCAACACCGACAAACACATCGACTAATGCAACGACGCCAAATGCAACGACGCCAAATGCAACGACGCGAAATGCAACGACGCCTAATGCAACGACGCCAGATGCAACGACGCCAAATGCAACGACGCGAAATGCAACGACGCCTAATGCAACGACACCTAATGCAACGAAGCCTAATGCAACGACGCCTAATGCAACAACGCCAAATGCAACGAAGCCTAATGCAACGACGCGTAATGCAACGACGCCTAATGCAACGACGCCAAATGCAACGACGCCAAATGCAACGACGCCTAATGCAACGACGCCAGATGCAACGACGCCAAATGCAACGACGCGAAATGCAACGACGCCTAATGCA
>Ga0114974_10000153_pt1 | contig 59816 bp, 18 predicted proteins | sample S_130206_EF_Meta_FD_87318 | JGI IMG/M metagenome (GOLD analysis project Ga0114974, IMG submission 87318) | Freshwater microbial communities from Lake Simoncouche, Canada to study carbon cycling - S_130206_EF_MetaG | ecosystem: Environmental > Aquatic > Freshwater > Lake | place: Lake...
GGTACTACAATTAGTACTATAGACAGCACCTTAACAAATATCTATATAGATAGCATTTTAGATGTTAGTGGAGCAATCTATACAAATAACTATTTGGTTAGTACTCTTACTAATATTAGTAGTGGTGTTGGCATCAGTGTATCACGTACAAATAGCGGAACTGTAACTGTTAGCAACACAGGTGTATTAAGGATAGTAGCAGGTGTAGATACATCTATATCTACTGCCACAGGCGTTGTAATAATAAACAACACAGGTACATTGCAAACAATTACCAATCGTGGATCCACAACAACTAATGCTATTAACATTACTTCAACTGCGGCAAGTACAAATACAATCACAGGTGCATTAATAATCGCAGGTGGTGTTGGCATAGGTGGCGATATATTCATTGATGGTGATATTAGAGATGTTAATGGATCACTAATACATATAGCAACTACCAGCACAGCTCCTACAAGAGTAGATGGACAGTTATGGTTTAACTCTGAAGACGGACGTGCTTATATCAAATACAATAATAATTGGATTGATTTTAGTCCAAGTATAGTACCACCAACAAGTACATACCTTGATGGATTAGTAGTTGAAGGCACCACTATTCGTACAATAGACACCACAGCTACTACTGTTTATATTGATAAAGATTTAGATGTAGCCGGTGCATTGTTTGTTAATACCACAAGTTTTGTAGCAGGTGCAGAAATAATAACTACGGCTACAATTGCTGAATTTGCTTATCTTGGACCACAAGGCATTCAGGGCATACAAGGTATTGTTGGTTATACTGGTAGCCAAGGCATTCAGGGTGTACAGGGCATACAAGGTATACAAGGTATTGTTGGTTATACTGGTAGCCAAGGTATACAAGGAACAATAGGTCAACCAGGACAAAGCGTAAGAATTACTGGCAGTACATCATCCTATGCTACTTTAGAAACTCCATATACAGGTCTTCAATGGGACGGGTATATTACTTTAGATAATGGACATTTAAATGTATGGGATGGTGCAATATGGCTTGATGTTGGTAATATTACAGGTCCACAAGGTACTCAAGGTATACAGGGATTACAAGGTATACAGGGATTACAAGGTATACAGGGATTACAAGGAATTCAGGGAATTCAAGGTATACAGGGAATTCAAGGTATACAAGGATTACAAGGTATACAGGGATTACAAGGTATACAGGGATTACAAGGTATACAGGGTGTTATTGGCTACACTGGTAGTGCTGTAATAGGATTGACCAGTAATGCTACTAATACAGTAACATTATCTTCTGGATTTAAATTTATACCCGAGACAGATAAGTTACAAGACTTAGGAGATCCTAGTCACAGATTTGGCAAAATATATTTGGCTGGTCAAACTATTTTTCTTGGCGATACAATACTTTCCACAGGACCAGATGGTGATTTACAATTAACAAAATCAAATGGTGATTTAGAAAAAATAACAGTAAGTTCTTTGAAATTAGGATCTACTGGTACTGATGGAGTTGTACTATCATTTAGTAGTGGTACATTCTCCATAGAAGGCGCAATTACAAATGTTACCAGCATACTAACAACAGGAACTATTACTGCTACAAATATTATTGTTAATAGTAGTGATGTATCAACATCTACTACCACAGGTGCTTTAATTGTAGCAGGTGGTGTTGGCATCGGCGGCGATATATCACTGGGCGGAAAATTAATTAGTGATGTAGTTGATATAGATGGTACCAATGGCGTTAGAATTGCCACAAGTAACAGTAATATTATTTGGTCGTTTAATTCAAATGGCACTACAAAATTCCCTTATTATACATTCCCTGCATCAACAGGCACCGCGGGCCAAGTATTAGTTGATCTTGCAGGTAACGGAATTTTAAGTTGGCAAGATCAAACCGGTAGTGGTGGCACAGGATCTAGCAGTACGGGTACTTTGCAAATTGTTACAGATTATGGTGCCACTACTACTAATGCCATATCAATAACTAATCTTACTATATCAACCTCAACTGATACAGGTGCATTGATTGTCACAGGTGGAGTTGGTATTGGTGGCGATATTAATATTGGCGGAGCATCTTACGCAAATACAACCAGCTTTGTAGCTGGTGCTGAAATATTAACTACGGGTACTATAGAGTTATATGCAGTTACACTTACTGGTGTTCAAACTTTAACTAATAAAACTATAATTGTACCTAGTGGTGGAGCAATATACTTTGCCGACGATGTTGCATTATCTCAAGCACACGGTGCTACTATTCCTTACCAACAAAAATCTGCTGCTCCAAAGATGTATACCAATGCAGATTTCAATACTGGAATATTATGGAAAGATGCAGGAGAATTTAATCCCGACGATGGATGGAATGTTATAGATTCTGTGGCAGATAGTTCATTATTACCAGTGGGATATACTGGTGCCGTATATGATGCATATATTACTCTTGATAATAATCATGTATGGTATTGGGCAGCAGTAAGTATTACAGATTTAAAACCAGGTGATCATTATTATGACGATGTAAATTTTGCCATAAACATATGTTTTGTTTATTTAAATCCAGATAGTGGTAGTCTAACATATTCTATGTTAGATATAACTCCAAGGTAAAAAAACCCAAGGTAAATATTAAACTGTGGCAATATATTTTAATCCGTACCCGCTTTTACCATCTGGTCCAACACCTTCGACCACAAGTACCTACCGATATTTTGGTGGTTTGGATGTTTTTATTACCAATGCTGGTGCGGTACAAGTTGCTACATTAGGCGCCAGCGGCGCAGGAAAATACTTAAACTCTAACTATGATGATACAAAACCGTATCTATCACAACCTGCTGGACAAAGTGGATTTTGGGGATCAGTTGTACCAAAATCAGAAACGACACATCCGTGGACTACTGTTCCTAGTATTCCTACAGTTACTGCCAAAACCGAAATCTTAGAGCAAATAGTTACGGCAGGGCAATCGATAACATTTACACCTGTGAGTGCTACAGGTGGTACAGCAGTATATACCAACTATGATACCATTACAGGTACCATTACAGGAGCGGCTAATACCGCTACAAGTCCACTTACAATTTCTATAAGTCCTGCTCTTCCTGTTGGAATGAATTGGTATCCATCTAAAACTAATATAGTTGCAGGTACTGTTAAGCCTACACAAGATGCATATTATAGTTCAGTTGCAGGAGCAGTTAATCCTCCTCAATATCGTGTAACTTATACAATTGCTTCAAATATAGGCCTAGCACCAGTAGTTGGACAATTCTATACAGTTCGCGGTCAAACAAAAGTAAGTTATAATGGTACTTATAAATGTACTAACTATATTGCTGATACCATAACACTTGAATACCTAGGTTCATCGGGCGATCCAAGTTATACCGGTGGTGCAGCTACTAGTCTTGGTGGATATACTGGTCAGACAGGATGGCAAACAAGTTCATATGTAACAATCACAGATGCAGATGTTTATGCTTCTGTAAGGACTGATGGATCAACACAGTATAAAGATTGGCAAAACTATGCTGCTGTAACAATTGTAGGAACTCCACAAAACGCAGATGTTGGAACTAAAACTTATACGGTTACATTCACTGATGGTAGCAGTCCTCCAAAAAGTGGTTCTGCATCATTTAAAATAACAACAAATCCCGGTGCTGCTGATTTATCTTATACATTAGATATTAGTTCACGTAGTCTAACACAAGGTACAGCAGATAGTTTTAAACCATTGAGTGCAGCAGGTGGAACTACTCCATATACATACAGTATTGTTTCTCCTCCATCGTTACCTGCAGGATTATCCATTAATCCAACAACCGGTGTTATTTCTGGAACACCAACAGCATATAGTGGTGCTACACAATATACCGTAAAAGTTGCAGATAGTGCTGGTGCTTCAAAGACTGATGTAGTTATCTTGACCGTAACTGCTCCAGCAGTGGTCGCTACTGCGGTTATTCCAAGTACTTACCAATTTAATCGAACAATACCTTTTACAACATTTAAACCTGTTAATGGTAGTGGTGGGTATGGAGGATTACGTTATTCAGCAGCTTCGTTGCCTACGGGACTTAGCATTAATACCACAACTGGATATATTTCCGGAACTGGTACAGTAGTAACAGCAGCTACACCTTATGTAATTACGGTAACAGATTATAATACACCAGTTGCATCAACTAATAATGCTACTATTACAATTACCGTTGTAGATCTGCCAGCATTAAATTCTACTGTATCACCTGCGGCCCCATATACACTGACTAAGAAATCTGGCACCTATTCTTTTACTCCTGTTACTGGTAGTGGTGGATATCTTCCGCAAGGAACATCATTATTATATACCATCACCGGTACAGTAAGTTTAGCATCAATTGGGCTATCTATTAATTCAACTAATGGAGTAATATCTGGAAATCCTACAGCATTGTTGGTACCTACTAATTTTACTATAACTGTTTCAGATCAAGCTGTCCCACCACAAACAAGTAGTGGAACATTTAGTATTGAAGTAGTAGCGTTAGCGTTGAGCACATTTTTAGATGTTCCTACTCCGCCACCTGCAATAAAGAATGTTGCAATTGCAAATTTTAGACCAGTAAGCGCCAGTGGTGGAGATGGTAGTTATACCTACTCTATTTTACCAAACATAACTTCAGACACTGGGTTATCATTTAATACCAGCACTGGTTATGTATATGGAACTGCAACGTCGGTAATTGGTAATACACCATATACTGTAACTGTCACTGACCAAACTACACCATCGCCTCAAACAAGTAGTAAAATATTTACTCTAAGAGTAGATGCTCCGCCAGTGTTAATTGTGTCTGCTATAACAGAAAAAATATTAACACAATATGATACCTTTACCGCATTTACTCCTGTGGTTGCTAATGGTGGATATGGCTCATTAAATTATTCTATATCGCCCTTATTACCAACAGGACTTACCTTTGCTACTAATGGTGTAAATGCTGGACAGATATCAGGACCCGCAACAAAATATTTAATAACGGCCACTGCATTTACCGTTACCATTGCTGACCAAGCAGCACAGTCGACATCATCAAGTTTCTTATTAACTGTTAAAACTAGACCGTTAGTGGTTAAGACTGACAAACAAAAAGAAACTTTTATACGTAGCGTTAACGCTATATCATATAGGCCAGTGAGTGCCACAGGTGGATCTGAAACATATGGTTACGAATTAGACATAGGTCTACCCGCTGGATTATTGTTTAGTACATCAACTGGATTTATTTCTGGCAAAGCAACTACTACCAGCACAACTACTACATATTCTGTTAGTATTACTGATACATTAGGTGTTAGTGGAATAAGCACATTTGATTTAAATGTTGTTGAACCACCACCAATTTCTACATTTCTTACAAACCCAACAGTTAGTAGTAGTACATTTTATAAATCAGTTACTAATGTTAATCTAGCACCAGTTGGTGCCGGTGGTGGATATGGTTCTATAACTTTTTCTATTAATCCAGATGTTAAAACAGATACAGGATTAACGTTTGGTACAAACGGTGTTTTATCTGGATATGCTACAAAATATGTAGATAAAATATACACTATTTCTGCAACAGATAGTATAGGACAATCAAGTAGCACTAATTATGCAATAAAGATTACCTATGTACCGCTATCAATTACACAAGTTGTAGTTACTTCGGTATTGACAAGAAGCAAAACTATCACACCATTTATCCCTGCGACGAGTTCAGGCGGTAGCGGTGGCACTAGTTTTACTATATCGCCGGATATAACTGCTAACATAGGATTATCATTTGATGGTAGCATAGGTAGGATATATGGAACACCAAGTTCTACCTGTACAGATACAGCTTATACAATTACTGCTAAAGATACTGATAATAATACTGCTAGTACAACTACTAACATAATTGTAAATGAGCCTGCTCCAATATTAACCACCTCTACTACAGCTTCGGTTACATTAACTGTTAATCAAAGTTTTACAGCATTTACTCCAGTAACTGCATCGGGTGGTGATGGACAGATATCTTATGTTATTGGTCCAACATTACCGTTGGGATTAACTTTTGATGTCAATACAGGCGCTATTAGTGGCGTTCCTGGAACAACAAGTACTACCGCTACATATGTAGTAACTGCTACAGATGCATTATTTCAAGTTAGTAGTAGTAGTTTCTTACTTGATGTTCTACCACAACCAATATCTATTACAACGCCTTATCCAACGTTGGTTTACACAAAATATACTTCTGTAACTCCTGTTATTCCAGTTCTAGCAACTGGTGGATTTGGACAAAAAGCATATACAATAATTGGCAACAATTTACCAGCAGGATTGATATACAATACCAGTATTGGTGAAATTTCTGGAACACCGTCCGAAACATCAGCAACTACACTATATTCAGTTGTAGTTACTGATATACTAGGACAAACTAATTCTGGTACATTTACATTAACGGTTAATGATGTTTTACCCGATCCATTAACCGCGGTAGCGTCTGATAGTTTATTTTCTTTAAGTATAGGTAATTCTGTTACATTACACGCTGTAACAGGGTCCGGTGGAGTTGGAACTTATACCTATGCTATTAGTCCATTGACACTGCCTGCTGGATTATCTTTTAATACAAGTACTGGTGATATATCAGGTACACCAACTTCTACTGCAACTGCTGCACTTTATTCTATTACAATAACTGATAACACTCCACAAAGTAAGAGTGCAAGTTTTTCTATTGAAGTTATACAATCGCTTACTGGCGGCGGCAAAGGATATACTGGTAGTAGAGGTTATACAGGTAGTGCAGGATATGCTGGTAGTCGAGGTTATTCTGGTAGCTTAGGCTATACTGGTAGTATTGGCTATACTGGCAGTCAGGGTATCCAAGGTATACAGGGTATACAAGGCACTGATGGATCACAAGGTATACAGGGTATACAAGGCACAGATGGAATTCAAGGTATACAAGGCACAGATGGAATTCAAGGTATACAAGGCACAGATGGACTACAGGGCATTCAGGGTACTCAAGGTGTTTTAGGTTATACCGGTAGTGCTAGTACAGCAACTGGATATACAGGTAGTCAAGGAGTACCTGGCACACCTGGTACTAGTGTGGTTATCGTTGGCTCAACTTCTTCATATTCAACATTAATTATTCCATATCTAGGAAATATTGGTGATGGATACATTTTAATAGATACTGGACACCTTGCTGTTTGGTCTGGAACAATATGGAATGATGTTGGAGAATTTATCGGATATACAGGCAGTCAAGGCGCTCAAGGTATACAAGGTACAGATGGATCACAGGGCATTCAGGGTATACAGGGTACTGATGGTATACAAGGTATACAAGGAACAGATGGATCACAGGGCATTCAAGGGCCTCAAGGTATACAAGGTACTCAGGGCACAGATGGACTACAAGGTATACAAGGTACTCAGGGCACTGATGGACTACAAGGTATACAGGGTACACAAGGTACTGATGGTTTACAAGGCATTCAAGGTACAGATGGGATACAAGGCATTCAAGGTATTCAGGGTACAGATGGACTACAAGGTATACAGGGTACACAAGGTACTGATGGTTTACAAGGCATTCAAGGTATAAGAGGATTTATTGGAGTCCAAGGTATACAAGGTATCGTAGGTTATACTGGTAGTCAAGGCATTCGGGGTATACAAGGTACTGATGGGTCACAAGGCATACAAGGTATTCAGGGCACTGATGGTATTCAGGGCATACAAGGTACTGATGGGTCACAAGGTATACAAGGTATTCAGGGCACTGACGGTTTACAAGGCATTCAAGGCATTCAAGGTATAATAGGTTATACTGGTAGTCAAGGTATACAAGGTGTAATAGGTTATACTGGTAGTCAAGGTATTCAGGGTGTACAAGGTATACAAGGTATAATAGGTTATACTGGTAGCCAAGGTATTCAGGGTATAGTAGGTTACACCGGAAGTCAGGGCATTCAAGGTATACAAGGTATAATAGGTTATACTGGTAGTCAAGGTATACAAGGTATTGTAGGTTATACTGGTAGCCAGGGCATTCAGGGAGTTATAGGTTATACAGGTAGCCACGGTGATACTGGAGTTTTTATAGGAGCAACACCGCCCCCGACTACAGATATTTTATGGCTTGATACTGTAGAGAACCCTCTAGTTCCGTTAGTTCCATTAGGTGGAACAGAAGGACAAGTTTTAGTAAAACTGAGCTCAACTGATTTTGATGTAGCGTGGGCCAATGGAATACAAGGTATACAAGGAATTCAAGGTCGGCAGGGTGTACAGGGCATTCAAGGTACACAAGGTGTTGTAGGTTATACTGGCAGTATTGGATATACCGGTAGTAAAGGTGAAGCAGGTAGTTTTGGTGGAGCAGCATTTGAATATGTATACAGTAGTGATACAACTGGAACTGACCCTGCCTCTGGACAAATAGAATTTAATACATCAACGTTTTCTACCAGTACTACAGTGGCCTATATTAATTTCTATGATCGTCTTAGTGAGTCTGTTTATTCATATTTGCAAACCATTGATGATTCCACTTCACTAATAAAAGGACACTTTTCAGTAACAGAAAAAGCAGATCCTAATAACTATGGGTTGTTTGCCATAACTGGATCACATACCGAAGAAGGAACTCCTTCAATTAATCATTTCCATATTCCTATTGCATATTTGTCAGGCACACCAACATTCACTAACGGTATGGTTGTTATTGTTACATTTGCTAGAACAGGTGATCGGGGAGATAATGGAATTCAAGGTTATACAGGTAGTCAAGGCCAAACTGGAAGTTTTACAAGTACCACTGCTCAAGTTGTAAACATTACAAATATTAGCATATCAACGTCAACTACAACAGGTGCGTTAATAGTAGCAGGAGGAGTTGGTATTGGTGGAAATTTAAATGTCGGCGGAAATTTAAATATTACTGGAAACATCACTCCAAATATATATAATCCTTACTTGGTGGGATTATTTTATAATTAAATAAGAGAAAAACATATGATATTTTTAACCACAACTACAGATATTCTTCAACTTGTTACATCTGATGCAGGATATGTAACAAGTTATATAACTTGGGTAGACAACAACTCATTAACAGGTGTAATAACTCCTGGTAGAACTAATACTGCTGCAATAACTGGTGCAACTACTACTATTATAACAGCAGCACCTGCACCTAATACATATCGTTCAATTAAATCAATTTTTATAACAAACACCTCATCATCTGTTACTAATACTTGTACTATTCAATATTCTGATGGAGCTATCATTACTCCGTTGTGGTCTGGTATTTTAGGATTTAGTGAAAGTATTTCTTATGATGGTTCAACTTTTATAAGATTGAATTCTGCAGGAACACCTGTTACCCAAGGGCTGGGCGGCCCAACAGATGTGCAAGTTTTTACAGCAACTAATACTTGGACAAAACCAACCACATTTAATCCTAAATTTGTTATGGTTAAATTATGGGGAGCGGGCGGAGGTGGCGGTGGCGGGTCAACTACTGCTACTGTGGTTGTCAGTAAGGGTGGCGCAGGCGGCGGTGCTGGAGCTCATGCTGTTGCTACCTATGTTGCCGCTGATCTAGACCCATCTATAAATGTAACAATAGGGCTTGGCGGCACATCAGGTGCAGGTGGTACTACAAGTGGCAATGGTGTTGGAGTTGTTGGCGGTATTGGCGGACGATCAGACTTCGGCGGTATATTATTTGCATACGGTGGTGGCGGCGGCGGACCAGGTCAGATTACAGCATTAGCCACTGGTGGGGGTGGCGGCGGTGGCTCGGCAACAGCTGGTGCGAGTGGTGCTGCTGCGGGCGGCGCAGGCGGAACTCCAGGAACTGGCGTTACAACCGGTAACTTTGGACCAACTGGTGCGCTTGGAGGAGTAGTGGCATTAGCAGCAGGTGTTAATGCAACTCAGGGAGCAGAATATGGTGGTGCAAGTGGTGGAGGATCTACAACAGCACCAGCAACATCTGGTGCAGGTGGAAGTTCACTATTTGGCGGTGGCGGTGGTGGATCAGGTGCTGGGCGAGGAACAACAACTACAGTTGGTGCTGCTGCCCCGGGTGGAAACAGTGGAGTATTTACAACCGGCGGCGGCGGCGCAGCTGGAGACAGTTCATTAGTTGCTGACGGAACCAACGGAAGTACTGGTGCGGCTGGCAATTCTACTAAAGGTGGTGCTGGTGGTGGTGGCGGCGGCGCATCTCTACTTGCTGGAGGAAATGGTGGCCGTGGCGGTAATGGTGGACAACCCGGTGGAGGTGGCGGTGGTGGTGGTGCAGGAGCAGGTACTACAGGTCTCGGCGGTAATGGTGGTGCAGGCGGCGCTGGATTAGCAGTGGTATATACTTGGTAATAAAATGAGTCAGTTAAAATATTATAATACCTTAACATCACAATGGGAATCCGTGGTAGTAGGTGCCACTGGATATACAGGTAGTCGAGGCGCATATGATGCAATTGGATTTACTGGTAGTCAAGGAGACAAGGGTGATCTAGGAGATCAAGGACTACCAGGAACTACCGGTACACAAGGACCTAGAGGTTTTACCGGTGATCAAGGAGTAAGTATTGTATTAATTGGTAGTACAACTACTGTTACTACATCAACTGTTGGGTATGGGCTACCAGGACAGGGTTGGATTAATACTACTAACGGAGATGTATACTTCTGGAATACTGTTACAGTTACCTGGGAAAATATTGGACCAATTGTTGGTCCCCAAGGTGACCCTGGATCAGAGGGTCCACGTGGACCCCAAGGTGAAAAAGGAAATACAGGTACACAAGGAACCACTGGGTTACAAGGCATTCAAGGTCCTCAGGGCATCCAGGGTATTGTAGGATATACTGGTAGTCAGGGTATACAAGGTGTACAAGGCAGACAAGGTATACAAGGAACACAGGGCACACAGGGAACTGATGGACTACAAGGTGCTAATGGTATAAGCACAAGTATATTCTTATACTACGCTAATACAACTGATACATCGGGTAATCCAAGTAATGGTTATATTCTTTGGAATACTGATCCACAGATTGATTCAACTTCAATTAATATTAGCCATATAACAAGAGATGGCATAGACATTGATGTATTCTTAGCAGTATTGTCATCAGCAGAAACTATTTTAATACAAGATCAAGATAATAGTACTAATTATCAAGAGTTCTTTATAACAGGAACACCTACAAATAATTCAGGATATTGGACGGTACCAGTCGATTTGACTAGATCAAATGGAGATGGTACCATTAACTTTGGTGCTGATCAACACTTAATGTTGGCATTGGTTCGCCGAGGTATTCAGGGAATTCAAGGTATACAGGGTACTGAGGGCTTACAAGGTATACAAGGCACTGATGGACTACAAGGTATACAGGGCACTGAGGGCTTACAAGGTATACAGGGTACTGAGGGCTTACAAGGTATACAAGGCACTGATGGACTACAAGGTATACAGGGCACTGAGGGCTTACAAGGTATACAGGGCACTGAGGGCTTACAAGGTATACAAGGCACTGATGGATTACAAGGTATACAGGGTACTGAGGGCTTACAAGGTATACAAGGCACTGATGGACTACAGGGCATACAGGGCACTAATGGACTACAGGGCATACAGGGTACTGATGGACTACAAGGTATACAGGGTACTGATGGATTGCAAGGTATTCAGGGTACTGAGGGTTTACAAGGTATTCAGGGTACTGATGGATTGCAGGGTATTCAGGGTACTGAGGGTTTACAAGGTATTCAGGGCACAGATGGATTGCAGGGTATTCAGGGCACAGATGGATTGCAGGGTATTCAGGGCACAGATGGATTGCAGGGTATTCAGGGCACAGATGGATTGCAGGGTATTCAGGGTACTGAGGGCTTACAAGGTATTCAGGGCACAGATGGACTGCAGGGCATCCAAGGTTTCCAAGGATATGTAGGTAGCGCAAGTACAGCTACAGGTTATACTGGTAGTCAGGGTAATCCAGGTACACCCGGTACTAGTGTAACAATTGTTGGTTCTATATCAACATCATCGTCACTGGTCATTCCGTGGACAGGTAATATTGGCGATGGATATATTGTAACCTATGATGGACATTTATGGATATGGTCTGATCCTGATTGGACAGATGTTGGACAAATAATTGGTTATACTGGTAGCCAGGGAACTCAGGGAACTGATGGACCACAAGGCATACAAGGAACTGATGGACCACAAGGCATACAAGGAACTGATGGACTACAAGGTATACAAGGCATACAGGGAACTGATGGACTACAAGGTATACAAGGTATTCAGGGCACTGATGGACTACAAGGTATACAAGGTATTACTGGTATACAAGGGTCTGATGGTACACAAGGTATACAAGGCATTCAAGGTACTGATGGACTACAAGGTATACAGGGCACTGATGGACTACAAGGTATACAAGGCACTGATGGACTACAAGGTATACAAGGCACTGATGGACTACAAGGTATACAGGGCACAGATGGTATACAAGGCATTCAAGGTATAATAGGTTATACTGGTAGTCAAGGCATTCAAGGTATACAAGGTACTCAGGGCACAGATGGACTACAAGGCATTCAAGGTATAATAGGTTATACTGGTAGTCAAGGCATTCAGGGTACCAACGGACTACAAGGTATACAGGGTACTCAGGGCACAGATGGTTTACAAGGCATTCAAGGTACCAATGGTTTACAAGGCATTCAAGGTGTTTTAGGTTATACCGGTAGTGCTAGTACAGCAATTGGATATACAGGTAGTCAAGGAGTACCTGGCACACCTGGTACTAGTGTGGTTATCGTTGGCTCAACATCATCATATTCAACATTAATTATTCCATATCTAGGAAATATTGGTGATGGATATATTTTAATAGACACTGGCCATCTTGCTGTTTGGTCTGGAACAATATGGAATGATGTTGGAGAATTCATTGGATATACAGGCAGTCAAGGCGCTCAAGGTATACAAGGTACAGATGGATCACAGGGCATTCAAGGTACACAAGGAATTCAAGGCTCTAATGGTATAAGCACTAGTTTATTTTTATATAAGGCCAATGTAGCTAATACATCGGGTGATCCAAGTAATGGTTATATTCTTTGGAATACTAACACTCAGATTGATTCAACTTCAATTAACATTAGTCATATAACAAGAGATAGTATAGATATTGATGTATTCTTAACGTTGCTGTCAGCAGCAGAAACTATTCTAATACAAGATCAAGATAATAGTACTAATTATCAAGAGTTCTTTATAACAGGAACACCTACAAATAATTCAGGATATTGGACCGTACCGGTTGATTTGACCAGATCAAATGGAGATGGTACCATTAACTTTGGTGCTGATCTCCACTTAATGTTGGCATTGGTTCGCCGAGGTAGTCAAGGAACACAGGGTGTAATAGGTTACACTGGTAGTCAAGGTATACAGGGTATTGTAGGATATACCGGTAGTCAAGGTATACAAGGTATAATAGGTTACACCGGTAGTCAAGGCATTCAAGGAACACAGGGTGTAATAGGTTATACCGGTAGCCAAGGTATCCAAGGTATTCAAGGTACCGACGGATTACAAGGTATACAAGGTGCTTATCCCTTTGACTATCAAGGTGAGTGGACAAGTAGCGTTCCAAATTATTTCTTTGGAATGGTTGTTAAGTATAATAATGGTCTTTGGATTGCAAATGCTACTTCTAACTATACGCAGGCCCCTGGTGCAGGTGATTTAGATGCATATGGTAGTTTAATTTGGTTACCGTTTAATAAAGGTGATACTGGTAGTCAAGGTATACAAGGTATAGTAGGTTACACTGGTAGCCAGGGTATACAAGGACGTCAAGGTATTATCGGTAGCCAAGGTATAGTAGGTTACACTGGTAGCCAGGGTATACAAGGTCGCCAAGGTATTCAAGGTGTTCAAGGTATAATAGGTTATACTGGTAGCCAGGGTGTACAAGGTACCAGAGGTCTGCAAGGCATACAAGGGCTAGGTATACAAGGCGTACAAGGTATACAAGGTGCAGTGGGTCCAATGGGCCCAGCAGGTACAGGTGGATCAGGCGGCGGCGGCAGTTATAACTTAGATGGGGGTTATCCTGGTACAAATTATGGTGGAATTACCAGTTTAGATGCTGGCGGCGTAACTTGATAAATACCTCTAAGCAGGTATAAAAGGTAAAAATGGCAGTACAAATCCAATTTAGACGGGGAACAGCATTTGAATGGCATTCCGTTAATCCCAAACTGGCCGAAGCAGAAATGGGGATCGAAACCGACACCAATTTGTTCAAAATTGGAAACGGTATTGACTTCTGGGATGATTTAGACTATGGCGGTATACAAGGTTATACCGGTTCTGCTAGTACATCTACATTAAGTATTGCAGTTAGTAATGTGCTTTACGTTAGTAAAAGTGGTAACGATGCTAATGACGGACGTAGTTTAGCCAGCACTAAACTTACTATTGCATCAGCTGTGGCAGCAGCAGGAACAGGAACTACTATTTTTGTCAAAAGTGGCGATTATACTGAAATAACCCCTATTACAGTACCTGATTTTGTGTCTATTGTAGGCGATAATCTACGATCTGTAACTGTTAGACCTACTACCTCTACACACGATATATTCTATGTCAATAACGGTGTTTATATTGCACATATGACATTTAAAGATCACGAGTCTCCGGCCGCAGCAATTTCATTTAATCCTGATGGGAGTGCTGGAGTTATTTCTACCAGCCCATATGTACAAAATTGTACAAGTATGACCACAGATGGTACAGGTATGCGTGTAGATGGTAATTTTGCATTGGGCACTAAGAGTATGGTTGTTGATGCGTTTACACAATATAATCAAGGTGGTATTGGTATACATATGCTCAACAGTGGATATACACAGCTTGTTTCTGTGTTTACCATTTGTTGTGATAAGGGTATATTATGTGAATCTGGAGGCTTCTGCTCTATTACCAATAGTAATAGTAGTTTTGGTAATTATGCACTATATGCAGATGGGGTAGGTGCGGTAAAATATACAGGCAACGTTAATGGCGATACCAGCGGCAGAACATTTGTTATAGATAATTTAAGCCAAAAGCCTAGTATTGGTGATGCAATAAGTTTCGGTGATGGTAACTACTATACTATTACTGCTAGTACCACATTTAAACCAGGTAACGTTGATATAACTTATCCTTATCTTCTTGCGGAACTTGCAGGATTTAGAAATGCTAGACAAACTATATTAAATGATAAACCTAAATTACAAGTCCAAACAATTAATCATGTTTTAGAAACATTCCCGGGCTTTGATTTTAATCAATTTAAATGTAGTAGAGATGTAGGTATAATTTTAGAATCTGTATGCTATGATATGGTATTGAATACAAATTATCAAAGTATCTTAGCAGGTACTAGTTATTATAGAGCTGCATCGTCTACGGTAATTACTACTCAATTAACAGAAACATTAAGTGCTGTAACTTATTTAAAAGGCAAAGTGTTGGAATTACTAGAAATTGCCACTGACCCTTACACTCGTGTCGCTGATTTATTTGATATAATATTAAACATTATGGAAAATGGATTAGGTGTTGCACCTTCATTTACATTTAATCCTCCAACTACAGCTACTATACATACACAAAATGCAGTACTTCAATTGCAAGCTAATAAAAATTTTATTGCTGAAGAAACCGTAGCTTATGTAAGTGGGTTTACTTATAATACAGCAACTTGTTATAGAGATACAGGACTTGTTATTGATAGTATAGCATTTGACTTACTCTATGGTGGAACTAGTCAAAGTGCATTTGCAGGATTACAATATTGGAGCCAAAATAGTTATGTTGGTGATATAGTTAATCAACTAACCACTACTACTGCTGCTATAGCATATGTTAGAGATCAGGTTAGTGCTATTGCTAATTCTTATGGTGGAACTACTTCGAGGGATATAGTAATTGATAATTTTAATACTATTATTGATATTTTAAATACAGGAACAACTGGCGTTACAGATCGAATTGTTCCTAATGGTTTTGCATCCACTAATGGTGATATAAATTCTGCCTACATTGCTATATTATCCTTCAAAACTGATATACAAAATAATACCATTGATTGGATTACTACCAATTACCCTGATTTTACCTATAGTACTTCTACTTGCTATAGAGATGTAGGTTTTATGATTAACAGTGTAGTAATTGATTTGTTACACGGTGGTAATAGACAAAGTATAATGAGCGGAGTTTACTATTATGGTTATAATACAGCCTCTACCGCAACTGTAATAGCCAACGAAATTCCTCAAACTACTGCTGCATATAATTTTATAAGAGATATATCACAAAAAATAATTACAAGTACTGTAATAACAGCTACATATCAAACAGTTGTTAGTCAATATATATCTGCTAGTACTGGAACTGTGGCTGAGTCTAGACTAATTCATACAAAAATATCTACTATAACTAATATTATTAATAATGGCCCTAGTGTTGCACCACCACACGTGCCTATTGGAACAACTCCTAGCAGCGATGCAAATGTAGAACATGCTTTTGAATTATTATTAAACAATCGAGCATTTATACAAGCAGAAACTGTGGCATTTATTAATACCAGTTATGTCGGAGTAGTTTATAGTACAGCTACTTGTAAACGTGATGTTGGATATATAATTGATGCTGTAAGTTATGATTTATTATATGGTGGAAATAGTCAAACTGCTGTAGCCGCCGATTCTTATTATGATGGCGCAGTATTTAGAATATCTAATACTGAAAAACTAGCAACCATAGCTGCCTACTATTTTATTAAAACAATAGTCGACGACGTTGTATTAGAAAATGTTATAACTCCATTACAATTAGGGGTGTCACAAAATACCAGCAATGATCCAGGATATCAAGAAGATTCAGATCGAGCACAATCATTGATTGATATTGTTGCCAATGTTGTAGAAAATGCATACTCAAGTACTATTACTCTACAGCAGGCACTAGCAACTGTAGTTGATGATAATACACCTGTTACTTTCCAACAGTATAGCTTAATTCAAAGTTCGGCACATAATTTTGAATGGATTGGAGCAGGAACAAATATTAATGCTGCGTTACCTTATTTAGGCGGTGAACCTATTACTGAAAATCAAGCAGTGGCTGTTAATGGTGGTAAAGTTTATTATACTGGTACTGATCAGAAAGGAGATTTCCGAATTGGTAACGATCTGGTTATAAATAACAACATAGGAACAATCTCTGGAAGAACATTTACAAAGAGTCTGTTTGCGGTCATGACACCGTATATTTTGGCAATTGGAAGATAAAATATGGCAACCGCAACATTACCATTAAATTCGTTTAAAACAAAAGCATTTGAATTAACAAATGCTACTCAAACTGTCTATACTACCCCTGAAGGTGTTACTACCATTGTATTAGGAGCCCAAGCTACTAATATTGGTGCAAGTCCAGTTACTGTAAGATTTACTTTGGTAAAAAATGCCACTGATTTTGTTATGCTTAAAGATTTTGAAATTCCAGTTAATGATGCTTGTGAAGTTACAACGGGTAAGTTAGTAATTGAATCAGGTGCATCAGTTACAGCCAGTGCAGGTGCGAATAATTGTGTTAATTTAGTTTTAAGCATATTAGAAACCAGCAATGAGTAAAAGTAGATTATTCAGCGGTAAGATAAAGAAATTAAGCGGTGGCAATCTCACCGCTGATCGCTATGAATATTTAGACGCAAGCCAGGCAGAACCAGATCTTGGATTACCATTTAATGATGGACAATTATTAGTTGGATATCTTGATGGTACAAGAGTTTGGTCTAATACAATAACTAATGCTACTTTGGTAGGTGTTAATACTGTAACTGGAATATTGTTAATAACCACATCAACAAATTCAATATCAACTAATACAGGTGCGTTAATAGTCTCAGGCGGTGTTGGTATTGCCGGCGACTTGAATGTTGGCGGATCTATAACTGCTGGAACATTTATTGGATCATTTACTGGAGTAGCAACCACATCTAGTCTTGCAGATCTTGCCACTACCGCTACTTATGCTCTAAATTTCAATACAAGCACGTTAGTGGCCAATGCAGTTAGTGCTACAACTTCTAACTTTGCTACCACAAGTGGATTTGCATTAAGTTTCAATACAGCAACATTGGTTGCACATGCAGTTTTAGCCGATACAGCAACTACATCTAATTTTGCTACCACGAGTGGATATGCTTTAAGTTTTAATACTAGTACGTTAGTATCTGATGCTGTTAGTGCTACAACTTCTAACTTTGCTACCACAAGTGGATATGCTCTAAGTTTTAATACTAGTACGTTAGTATCTGACGCTGTTAATGCCACAACATCTAATTTTGCTACTACAAGTGGATTTGCGTTAAGTTTTAATACAAGTACTTTGGTAGCCAATGCAGTACAAGCATCATCTAGCACATATGCCGATGTTGCAGGAATTTCTTTAACATTAGGTACCGGCACATATACAATTGTTAATACAACACTAGCATTATCAACTACTACTGGTGCATTAGTAGTAGCAGGCGGTATTGGTGTAGGTAACGATGTTTGGGTTGGCGGCCAAGTTGTTACATCTGCAATTACCGCTACAACAGATTTAGTTATAGGTACTACAGGTGCTGTTGAGATTCGTAATAACGGACATCTTACTAAATTTGCATCTAATGGTTATATTGAAGTAGGTGGTAACATTGTTGGTGGCCCATATGGAGCCAATCAACTAGATCTAGGCGCTAGTGCAAGTTTGTCGGCTGTAAGAAGTATTGGCGGTTCTAATGGCGGTGTATTAATTAGGACAGGCACTGATACATCAATAACAAATACATGGCAGTTTAGTTATGATGGTAACTTAACAGCTCCGGGCAATATAGTTGTTCAATCAATTGTTACTTCATCATCAACTAATAGTGGTGCTCTGCAAGTTGTTGGCGGCGTTGGCATTGGTGGAGATTTGTATGTTGGCGGCAATATTGTTGCACAAAGTTTAACCATTGAATATACTACTGTAACTACTACTTTAGTTAAAACAGATGACATAATTCAAACATATAATACTACCAATGCAACAGACACATCTTCTGGTGCTTTACAAGTTTCTGGTGGAGTAGGCATTGGATTAGATGTTTGGGTAGGTGGAGATGTTTATACAAGAGGTCAGAAAGTAATTACTACTGCTACCGTTAATGATTACGCATCTAAAACTATTATTACAGCAGGAACAGATACCGCAGTAAGTACCAGCACAGGTAATGTTACTATTTGGAACACTAGTACACTAGAAAGTGTTACTGGTAGAGGAAATACAACCAGTCGTGCTATTAGAATTAATAATACTCTTACTAGCACATCATCATTCTCTGACAATGCATTTTATGTAGCAGGTGGAATTGGTGGTAATAGTGGTTTTAATATCAACGGTGATGGATATTTACATGGTAATTTAAATGTTAGTGGTTACATTACTGGTACCAATATAACGTTAAATGTTCTGTCTGCTAATAGTGCTACATTCTATGGTGATGTAACAGGTAGTGGTGCTTTATATGCCGGTGTGCTTGGATATACTCCATTTGCACAAACAATGGCTCAGTTTACAGGTGATCTTAATGATTACATGGAAATTAATGTACAGAACATTAATGCAGGTAACTGGGCCAGCACAGATATTGTAGCATCAGCAGATAATGTCACTGATAGTAATGCATTTATTGACATGGGCATTACCAGCAGTGGATGGGACGGAACCGCGCCTGGTACGTTTGGTGACAATCTGGGTCCAAACGACGGCTATTTACTTGTTGGACACAGTGAGTTTCCAACTGCTGGCCATTTAGTAATTGGTACATTATCAAGCCAAACTAGTGTTAAGATTGTAGTAGCAGGTGAAAACTCGGAATACCTTACCGCAGTATTTAATACAGCAACTACTGAATCTATATCAACTACCACAGGTGCATTAGTAGTACGTGGTGGCTTGGGCGTAGGCGGCGCAATTAATGCTATGAATACCAGCTATATTGCTGGTTCAAGAATTTTAACTGCTGTTGATTTACAAACAGTTACACATACTGCTACATATATTACCAATAATCCAGGAACTATTTCAGGATTAACTTCTTTGGCAGGAACTACAAGTACAGTTTATGGAACTTATAACTTCGGTACTGTAAGTGACATTTGGGTATTTAACGATTTTAATACTGGCACCAATACTGGATTCTATAGTATCAATGATGGGTCTGGTGCTCCTGGACATATTGTTTATATTGGTTTTGAGAACATAACAGATTTCAATCGTATTGTATTGAATATTAACTATACTCAAAACTCTGGACATACACAAAATATTGAGCTGTATAACTATCATCAAAATCAATGGGACACATTTACTACATATTCAGGATCACCTGGTTGGTTTGAGTTTATTTTAGGTACAATTGATTCATTACCTTATATATCTAGTGGTAATGTTACAGCTAGAATTAATCACGTTAGTTTTGGTAATACAGCACACAGAACTTGGATTGACTATGTCGCCCTTGAAAAGAGTAGTCAAGGTGGACAAGGACCACGCGGCGCCACCGGTGCCCAAGGCACACAAGGTATCCAGGGTGTAATAGGCTATACAGGTAGTCAAGGTATACAAGGTATACAAGGTATATCAGTACAAGGTATTCAAGGTATTGTAGGATATACTGGTAGTCAAGGGTTACAGGGCACTGACGGCCTACAAGGCATACAGGGAATTCAAGGTACTACTGGTACTGGTGGTAGTCAGGGTGTTACCGGTGGCCAAGGTACTCAGGGTACTCAGGGTATCCAAGGCGAAATAGGTTACACCGGTAGTCAAGGTATACAGGGTATACAAGGTTTAATAGGTTACACCGGTAGTCAAGGTATACAGGGTATACAAGGTTTAATAGGTTACACCGGTAGTCAAGGTATACAAGGTTTAATAGGTTACACCGGTAGTCAAGGTATACAAGGTACAACTGGTACTGGCGGTAGTCAGGGTATTACTGGTGGACAAGGTACTCAGGGTATTCAAGGCGAAATAGGGTATACTGGTAGTCAAGGTATTCAAGGTACCACTGGTACTGGCGGTAGTCAAGGTGTTACCGGTGGCCAGGGCGAAATTGGTTACACTGGTAGTCAAGGTATACAAGGTATACAAGGTATACAGGGCGAGATAGGTTACACTGGTAGCCAAGGTATTCAGGGTATAGTAGGTTACACCGGAAGTCAGGGCATTCAAGGTATACAAGGTATAATAGGTTATACTGGTAGTCAAGGTATACAAGGTATCCAGGGCGAGATAGGATATACTGGTAGCCAGGGCATTCAGGGTATACAGGGCACAGATGGATTACAAGGTATACAGGGTATTCAAGGAATTACCGGTAGTTTTACTGGTACTACTGCTGAAGTTGTATACATTACAAATACTACATCATCTACTTCAACAACTACAGGTGCTTTGGTTGTTAATGGTGGTGTTGGTATTGGTGGAAATTTAAATGTAGGTGGTAATTTATTTGTAATAGGTGTACTTACTGCAAGTAACTTTGTTGGCACATTTACCGGATCTGTAAGTGGAACAGCCGATGCCGCTGTGTATATAACTGGCGGCGGCCCAGGGCAATTATTATATCAAACTGCTACTAATGCAACAGGATTTGTTAGCACAGGTACTACTGGTAACGTTTTAGTAAGTCGTGGAACAGGTGCACCTACATTCCAAAGTACGCTAACATTAGCAGGATCCACCCAATCATTATCAACAAATACAGGTGCTTTACAAGTAGTCGGTGGTGTTGGTATTGGTGGAAATTTAAATGTCGGCGGCATTTTTTCTGCCACAGCCGTTTATATTAATGGACTAAGTGTAGGACAAGGTTATACTGGTAGTGAAGGATACACCGGTAGTGAAGGATACACCGGTAGTAGAGCATATACTGGTAGTGCAGGGTATACAGGTAGTAAAGGCGACGAAGGTGCGCGGGGCCCACAAGGTTATAGTGGCAGTCAAGGTGATATAGGATGGACAGGTAGTACTGGCTATGTTGGTAGCACAGGTATACAGGGATCACCGGGCGATCAAGGTGTATCTGGTAACACTGGATATACTGGTAGCCAAAGCACATTGACAGGGTATACGGGTAGTCTTGGATATTCAGGTAGTCAGGGACCTGCAGGTACCAGCGTTGTAATTAAAGGTAGCACATCCACATTTACCGCATTGCCTGGATATCAAACTCCACCAACTCCAATGACGTATACAGGAGATATCGGTGATGGATACATAACACAAGATGATGGCTATTTAAATGTCTGGGATGGATCATTATGGATCCCAGTAGGACAGTTTGTTGGTTTTGTAGGTAGTCAAGGATATACTGGTAGTGCTGGTTATCAAGGTAGTCAAGGTTGGACAGGTAGCCAGGGCTACGATGGTAGTCAAGGATGGACAGGTAGTCAAGGATATACCGGTAGTGCTAGTACAGCCAGTGGATATGCAGGTAGTTTAGGATACACCGGTAGTCGAGGTATTAAAGGCGAAAGCTCTTATACATATTCTAGATATGCTCCAGATTTTCCTGCGGTAGGAGATCGTTGGTTTAACACTGATTATGGTATTGAACTTGTATTCACACAGGATGAAGATAGTTACCAGTGGGTAGAAATATCTGCTAGCGGTTATTTAGGTCAACTAGGTTTCACAGGTAGCCAAGGTAATACAGGTACCAGCGTTGTAATTAAAGGAACCACAGCCACTTATACAGATCTACCTGGATGGCCAGATAGTTATACAGGTGATTTCAATGATACTTATGTTACCACAAGCACAGGTCATATGTGGGTATGGAATGGTGCTACTTGGTTAGATGTTGGTAATATTATTGGATGGACAGGTAGTGCTGGATATACTGGTAGTCAAGGTGAGTTAGGTGATCCAGGCCCTATGGGATCCATTGGTTATGTTGGTAGCCAAGGTATCAAAGGCGATCAGGGTGATCAAGGCTATTGGGGTAGTAAAGGTTATACTGGTAGTCAAGGCACTAAAGGTGGACTGAACTTTTATTTTGATGCTACTACAACTGCCACAGGTGTAACATTAAACGGTAGTATTAGATATAATAATGCGGCTTCTACACTTACAAATTCTATATATATAAACAGTGTTGATGTTAATGGTTTAAATATTTCAAATTGGATAGCACAATTTACACCATCGAGCAATTTTGGATCTCCAAAAGGGCAGTTGATAATTAATCACGGTTCTAACTTAAACACATTTACCAATGTATTCAATGTACTTACAGCAACAAATAATACTACATATTATACAGTAAGTGTTGCCTATGTATCAGGTACTAGTTCCACGGTTGGTACACTTTACAATTTAGATCCTCTAAGTATAAATTATATAAGAACAGGCGACCTTGGCTACACAGGTAGTACAGGAACTGCTGCCCAAGTACAACTCGGAACAGTTACATTTAGTCCTACTACAGCTACCGTTACTAATGCTGGCGATAATCAGTTTGCTATATTTAATTTTGTATTACAAAATGGTTATACTGGTAGTGCTGGAACAAGCACAGGTTATACAGGTAGTATAGGTAATTTTAGTAGTGCAATACAACAATTTAATACACAAACATCTAACTATACATTGGTACTGAGCGATGCTGGCGAGTTAATAAAATTAAATAGCACCAGTCCTCTTATATTAACAGTACCTGCAGAAAGTTCAGTTAACTTCCCGATAGGTAGTAGATTAGATTTAGAGCAATTAGGTACAGGCGGAGTTACTGTAGTTGGAGATATAGGTGTTACTATAGTATCCACAGATTATCCTATATTAAATGCTCAATATAGTCTAGGATCGTTGATTAAAACCGATTCCAATGAATGGTTGTTTGTTGTACCCACTGGTGGACAAGGTTATACAGGTAGTACTGGTTATACAGGTAGTACTGGTTACACTGGTAGTACTGGTTACACTGGTAGTATTGGTGGATTTAATGCTGTACAACCATTAAACATACAATCTGGTAGTACTTATACACTAACAGCGGGTGATGCTGGTTATTTGGTAGAACTAACTGCTGTATCAGGCAGCACTGTTATAGTTCCACGTGATGTTGATGTTAATTTTGCAATTGGACAACGTGTTGATATTTCACAAAATGGTGTAGGTGCTGTAACAATTGCTCCATATTCTGCTGTGGTTACACTACATTATACTGATACTCCTATATTAAATTCTCAATATAGTGTTGGAACATTGATAAAAATAGCTGCCGACGAATGGACTTGGGTTGGTCCTGCTACTAGTGCTGTTGGTTATACTGGATCAATTGGCGCTATGGGTCCATCTGGAAACAACGGGTTTGTTGGTAGTCGAGGTGATACTGGCGCATCTGGTGTAAGTTCCTATTTCTCAGTCATAACCGGAGCTGCCGGTTGGTACCTACCATAAATATATAGTTAATTTAAGGAATACCAAACATGCCAGGAAATTCATCCCCAATTTTTTCAAGAGTAGGAGACATACAGGGCGGTGTATTGATCGTTAACTCGTCTACTAACTCTGCTATCGCTGACTTTGCAGGTACTGGAACTTTTGTTGTTCCGGTATTCACGGCAGATCTTACCAACGGTGGATTTATACAAAGAATAAGATTCAAAGCAAGAGCGGACGGTGCCAACGTTGCTACTGTGGCTCGTATATGGATTAATGAAGGTACGTTGAATTTATCATCTCCACTGGTAGCTCCTGGAACTCCTACCGGTACACCAAGTACATCTGGTGGAACATTAACCACTGGTACTTTTTATGCCAAAGTACAAGCCATTGATCAATGGGGTGGATTGGGACCTATATCAGCCGAATCGTCTGCTGTTAACGTAGTAGGTCCAGGTATTGCAAATTCAATTGGATGGAGTTGGACTCCAGTATCAGGCGCGGTTAGTTATCGTTTATATACAGGACCAGTGCCAGGCGGAGAATATGTTTATTTTGCTTCAACTGTTAGTACATTTACACAAACTTTACCTATTATATCAAGTCAATTAGCCAACCCCGGCGACTATGTTGTTAATAATATGTTCTATGGAGAGCTATCATTACCAGCAACTTCTGTGTCTCAAACAGCAGCTACAGTAGAACTTGATTATCCAATGAACTTGGCATTACCTCCGGGATATAGAGTTATGGTTGGTTTTGGCGGAGCAGTGGCCACGGGTTGGTATGTAACGGGTATAGGTGGAAAGTATTAATCTATGTTAGATATAAGTCATCTTGCTGGTAATCCTAAATATGACCTACAGGTATTTTATGCTAACTCTCCTGTGGCTGGTGCTAACTGGGTAACTTGGGTTAAACCACGTGGCATTAACTTTGTACAATTCTTTGTACTATCAGGTGGATGCGGTGGTGGTAGTGGAACAGTAGGTGCAGCAAGTACAGCAGGCGGCGGCGCGGGCGGCCCTTCTGGATCACAGTCTATTGTTACTTTTCCAGCATGGGCATTGCCTGATGTATTATATATTTCAGTGGGTGTTGGTGGTGCTGGTGGTGCCGCAGTTGCTGTTAACCCGGGAAACGTAGGAACAGCAGGTATTGCTAGTCATGTTGCTATATATCCTGATACTGCTTTAACCGCTAATAATTTATTAATTAAAGTTAATGCTGGTGTAGTTGGTGCCGCTGCTGCCCTTGGTGTAGGTGGCACAGTTGGTACTGCTGCTGCTATTACCACAGTAGCACAGGCACCCTTATGTACTCTAGGAACATTTTATTCAACTTTAGCTGCTAATCTTAACATCGCAGGTGCTACTGGTAGTGCTGGTGGTGCTGCTATTGCCGCCGCCGCTGTTGCATTAGGCACAACAGGGTTAGTAGTAAACCCCGGAAGTGGCGGTGGCGGTGTTGGTGCTGCTGGGTCTACTGGTAATGCAGGTGGTAACATTACCGGTGCTGGTGCATTTCCTACATTAACCGGCGGCATTATAGGTGGCACAACAACTGCATCAGGTGGCCCTGGGTCTAATGGTACTCAACCTATTCGTGGATTATGGTACTTTTATGGTGGAACTGGTGGTGCCAGCGCTGGTGGTGCAGGTGGCAGTGGTGGTCGAGGCGGCGACGGTGCTTATGGATCTGGAGGCGGGGGTGGCGGCGGTGGATTCACTGGCGGTATTGGTGGTGCTGGTGGTAGAGGTGGCGATGGTATAGTAGTTGCCACTAGCTGGTAAATTACACAAATCAAAAATATTAATCCTAACAAAAGTTAGATTAATAAATACCTAATAACATAATCACGAGGTCAACAAATGGGTCACTTTGCAAAAGTAGAAAACGGTATAGTAACACAGGTTATTGTAGCAGAACAAGATGTAATTAATACAGGAATGTTTGGTGCGCCAGAATCCTGGATACAAACTAGCTATAATACCTATGGTGGAGAGCATAGGTTAGGTGGAGAACCACTTAGAAAAAATTATGCAGGAATGGGCTACACTTATGATGTTGAAAGAGATGCATTCTATGCTCCACAGCCTTATCCAAGCTGGGTTTTAAGTGAAAACACTTGTTTATGGCGAGCACCTATAACACAACCTGATCCTGTTGAAGGCTTTTTTTATTCTTGGGATGAAGAAACACTATCTTGGAAATCTAATGAAATTCCCCAGGCACCTGTAATAACAGAAGAAACTCCTCCTGTGGAAACTCCTCCTGTGGAAACTCCTCCTGTGGAAACTCCAACTGAATAATAAGCAATGACCTTAGATTTAGGTATAACCCGCCGCCAACGTTATGTTTCAGATAAAACAGCGGCCAACGTAACTTCTAGCACCTATGCTCAGGGTGGAACAATTACGTCATATACCTATAGCGGTACAACTTATATTGCTCACATCTTTACATCGTCGGGAATATTTACAGTTACATCTGATATATATCCTTTAGACTTTATAGCTGTGGCCGGAGGTGGTGGCGGTGGAAATAGTCTTGGCTCCCAGGCCGGTGGGGGCGGTGGCGGTGGCGGCATAGTCGCAAGTGGATTATTAACTACCATTAATAAAGTATATCCTAGTTCTGCATATATAGCAGTAACTACTTCAACACAGGCAAATGTACTCGGTGGATGGGTTGCTGATAGTGTTTTTTCAGACTTTAACGGCAGCGGCGCATTCCATTTCACCTGGCGTGCTATTCAACAAACAGCGGGTGGGGCTAGAACAGCAGTAATACCTGAGCAAGGCGCCGATCATCAACAAGCTCCTCTACAGTTTTATATGGAAATAGGAATAACTGGTATTGGTCCAGTTGATGTAGCAGTTGCCTTAATTAGAGATGGATATCCTAAAGATGGATTTGCTAATATGCCATATCTTAACCTCAACGGCGGTGCAGCAGTTGGGTGGACAGGTGTAGTAACTGCATTAGGAACTTTCGTTGCAGGAGATACTTTACAAATTGCCTGGGATGCTTCTAACGCCGCTGGAGTTGGAACATATTGGTGGGCTGGAAAAAATAATACGTGGGCTGCTGGACCATTCAATTATTCTAACTATGCATTAACTACATCAACATATCAAGCAAACGGTCTAAGAATGATATTCATGAGTGCTGCTGCTGGAGGGGGTAGTGTTAGAGGTCAATTTAGAGCAGGTAATGAAAATATATATCCTGCTCCTTCTAATGGTAATGCTCTTGGTATTTCGGCTACTACTATTACTAACTATTCTGGATATTATACTACTCCACTAGGCTCTAATTATGTTTCATCGGGTACAACCTACGGTGTTATTATAGGTGCTGGCGGCGGTGTAAATAGTTCTAGTCCAACAGCACAACAGGGCGCACCTGGTAGCAATGGTGGTGATACTGTAATTTATAATCCAATTAATCCATCATTTTATTATTCTACATATTTTTCTAACAGTTATATAACTGCAACTAACGCTGCATTTGCATTTGGCACCGGAGACTTTACTATAGAGACATGGTTATATCCAACTGCGTCTTATGGAAAATATAATGCTGCCTATAATATACACCCTATTTTTAATTCTAGAACTTTTATTAATCCAGACGCAGCAGACCGCGGATTTATAGTTTATTTAGACTGGTACAATAAAGTAACAATTCAGACCAGCGGAACTACTTATATTAATACAGTTAACACAGTTACCAATGGTGTTTGGAGTCATTTGGCTGTGTCTAGAACTAATAATATATTTAATGTTTGGATAAATGGCGTTAAAGATAGAAATACTTTTTTCACTGCTACTAATTTTACTAACAATTCTATAATGATTGGATACGGTAGTAATAACAATGATTTAACTCAACCTACTTTTTTTACAGGATATCTTAGTAACTATCGTATGGTAAAAGGATTGTCAGTATATAATCCTGGTATACAAGGATTAACAGCACCGTTAACTTCCACACAATTGGCAAATGTTAAAGGTACTCCTTCTACAGCAATTGCTGGAACGTTGACTAGTTTGCTAATGCTTACTACCTCTACAGGTGCTGGTGCTTTTTATGATAGTTCGTTAGGTACTACAGCTACCTTAACTAATAATAATGTTGTTACAGCCTCGGGATTAGGTCCTGGTACATATTCAGGAAGTTTATCATTTAATGGTACCAACCAATATCTAACTAGTGCTACATCTACTGCATTTACTTTTGGTACCAGTGATTTTACAGTAGAATATTGGGTATATTATAACGCTACCAACGTTACTTTTCAACACGCAGTTGGTAATGCAACAAGTAGTGTTGGTTATGCTTTTGGTATTAATACTAATTTGTTACACATGACTACTGTTGGTATTGGATATGCAACTACTGTTATTATTAAAATTCAACAATGGTTACATATTGCTTGGGCAAGAAGTGGTACTAATATAAATGTTTATATGAATGGAAGTTGGGTATATACATTTAATAATATGGTGGATAATATAACTGAAACCGGATTTGCTATCGGTGCAAGACCAACTCCAACATTCTACACTAATGGTTATCTAAGTAATATTCGTGTAGTAAAAGGAGTTGCATTATATACTAATCAAGGGAATTTTACTCCTCCTACAACTATTAGTTCAGCAACACAATCAACATCAACTAATTTTACTATCAATGCAATTACTACTCAAACTGTACTATTAACATTTAACACCGCTACAATTGTAGATCTTTCTACTCTTTCAAATGTATTAACTCAAACTAGTGGAACAGTATCTATATCAACTTTTGCACCATTTACCACATCAACTGTATCGTTAAGAGCATTTGGTGGAGGTGGTGGTGGCGCCCCAACATACGGTAATGGACAGATTGGAGGCAGCGGTGGCGGTGCCCCAGGTCTTGGTCATGGTGGTGCAGCAATACCAGGACAGGGAAATCGCGGTGGCCAAGGATCACAAAGTTTAGGCAGTGGTGGTGGTGGATTTGCTTATCCAGGAGGTCCAGCAGTTAATGAGGGTACTTGGCCAATATATACAGCCAATGGTCAAACACCTGCAGGATATGGTGGTGCTGGTGGATACTTTAATCATTCTGGTGCTATGGTGGCCTACAGCGGTGGGGGTGGTGGTGGTTCTTGGAGTATAACAGCGTACGGTGTTGGTCTTGGTGGAGTAGGCGGCGGCGGCAATGGTGGGTATTATAATATAACAAGCAACGCACTGATAGCTGCTACCGCCGGAACTAGGAACTTAGGCGGTGGTGGTGGTGGTAGTAATGTAAGTGTTTCAAACGCAGCCGCAGGTGGTAGTGGTATTGTTATATTTAGATATCCGGCATTTCTTGGTGATGCGGCTAGATCTCCCACTGACCTTACTGATACAAATTTAAAGAATACTACTTTATTATTATCAAGTAATAGAACACCTGCATCATTGACTGCGATATATTCATCTATACCAACCGCAAATTCATTTATTGTTGATTATTTAATTGTAGGAGGTGGTGGAGGAGGTGGTGGTAGCACTAGTACAGTCACTGGAGGTGGCGGAGGTGGTGCTGGCGGTGTAGTATCAGCAGTGGGCTATATACCACCTGGTTCATTTAATACTATGTTTTATGCAGACACTGCATATACCAATGGGTTAGCAACATATCCTACTACTGTTGGCGGGTGGGTTAATGCTGGTACAGATTTTATCAGTAATAGTATTTTTGGATATAATTGGCAATATGACAATAGAGGTAATAGTGCTCCTGCTGCAAAAACCACGGCATTAAGTGAACAATCATCTTATTATATAGAAATTTATTGTGGTGCTACCGTATTAGGACCATATTCTAATCAAACTGGTAATCGGTCATTACAGATTGGTCTTCTTAGAAATAGCCAAACAATTACAACTGGATGGACTGGAATAAATCTGTTTGATGGAAATATAGTTGTTAATGATGCTAATCAAACTTCTCCATTAGGAGCATGGGTCACCGGTGACATATTAAACATTGCCTTTGATCCAATAAACAATAAACAATGGTTTGGAAAAAATGGAGTATGGTGGAATGGAATAACACCAGGCACATCTGGATCAGGTTGGAACATATCGGGTACTGGATATCTAACAATTGGTTTTTCAAATCAATCTAGTAACAGTTCTAGTATGCAGGGTGTATTTAGAAAGTCAACGGCAAACACATACACAGCACCTAGTGGATTTGTTCCCTATACTTATGGTTATAGTTTATCATCAAGTACTTGGGCGATCACTGTTGGATCAGGTGGTGCTGGTGGTACAAGTAGTGGAAGTCCAACCAGCGGTAGTTCTGGTGTTAATTCAAGTATTAGTTTTAGCAATACTAATTTTATTGCCTACGGTGGTGGTGGCGGTGGTGCTGCTATTATATCTATATCAACTACTACTATTGGAAGTTTAAGTTTTAATAGTGCAAGTTTACAAAATCTAACAGTGGGTACAACCAGTGATTTTGCCTTTTTACACAATGGCGCACAAGATTATACATTGGAATGTTGGTTTTATACCAACTCTACAGCATATCAAGGAATAATGGGTACAGCTAGCTACACTGGTAATGTTGGATTTACCATTGAAACTGGTAGCGGCGGCCCAGGTGTTGGCGCAATATGGGCAATATGGCAGAAAGGAGTAGTTTCACAGAATATTGCATTAACTACTACAGGTGGATTGTTTAGTACAAATGTGTGGAATCATTTGGCAATGACTTTTAATGCTACTACTAAAATTGTTTATATGTTTATAAACGGGCAAAGAACTTCACCCACTAGTGCTGATCTAACATCATGGGCATTTAGTTCGGCAAATTCAACCAACCCATTGAATATAGGATATGGTACCAGTGGCAGTGCATATTTCAGTGGATACATTACTAATGTGCGTATAACTAAATCTATTGTATATACTGGAATCTTCCCCGTACCTACTAGTCCATTAACTGCTACACAATATGCAAATCCATTTGGTGGTAGTAATACACAGGCTATAACTGCTGGCACCCATTTGTTATTAACTGTTAATTCTGCTACTTCATATATAACTGATTCAAGTACCAATAATTTCTCTGTGAGTAATACAACAGGTGTTACATATAATTCTTCTTCACCTCCTTTGCTCGTAAGTATCTATCCAGGTGGTAGTGGTGCCAGTGGGGGTGGCGGATCGTACAATTTAGGTGGTGGTATCACAGTTAGTGGACAAGGAAATGTTGGTGCACCTACAGGGGCAATGGTATTGGCTGCTTCTCAAAGTTTGAGTTTTAATGGTAGTAGTCAATACTTAACGGCACCAAGCAATGCAGTATTTGCATTTGGGACAGGTGATTTTACAGTTGAACTTTGGTTCTATCCAACATCTATACCAGCAGGATTTCCTGCTTTAATAGGTAGATGGGATTCTAGCCTAGGAAGAAGTTGGGTTCTACAATTCAATGCAACGTCGTTAATCTGGACAACGGGTGCAGGGCTTGTTTCTGGTGGTGATAATACACTTACTGCTTCGTCACTTTCTATTGCAGCGGCAACATGGTACCATGTTGCTGTGACTAGAACTGGTACAACACAATATATATATTTAAATGGAGTTCAGGTTGGAACTAACTCATCTTCTGTAAATATGACAGGAACTTCTCCGCTATCAATTGGAGTATATGGTATTCCGACATCTCCGTTGAGTTACTTCCCAGGTTACATTAGTAATGTTCGTGTAGTAAAAGGTCTAGCAGTATATACTGGTGCTTTTACAGTACCCACACGTGTGTTAACTATCACACAAACTGCTAATCCCTATGGTGGTAGTAATGTACAGGCAATATTCACTGGTACTTATACATCTTTATTATTAACATCATCATCTATAACTGATCTGAGTAGTTATAATTCTACTGTAACCAATAACGGTAGTGTTGTTACCACTAGTTCATACCCACCTATTAATCTGTTTACCTATCCCGGCGGCGGCGGCGGCGGCGCTGGTAGTGCAGGATTGTGGACCGCAAACTCAAGTGTTGGAGGCAGTGGTGGTGCTGGTACCTATACCAGTGTACTTTCAGCTGCTGTGGCAACATCAGCAGGTATTGGGCAAGTTGTTAACAGTCTCGCATATTTTGGTGTAGGCGGTGCTGGTGCCGGCCAGGGTAGCAACGGCAGTTTTCAATTTTATTCTGGTACAAACATAACAGTATTTGATAACAATGCATTTAAATTTAACACTGGTGATTTTACCATAGAAACTTGGTATAATGTGACCCAGATACAGTTTACTTCAGGAAGCACATTTGTTGGATTTTTTCAAGTGGGGGCCGCCTTGGATCTCTGGCCTATCTCAGTTATAGGTGTCAATGGCAGCGGCCTCGTCTATTATGGAGTTCAGGGCGGAAGCACTACCTATGGAGGTTGGGTTCCTGATATTACGTTGAATAAGTGGAATCATCTAGCATTAGTTCGAAGATCAAATGTTCTAACGATTTATGTTAATGGTGTTGGGCAACAAATTGCAGCAAGTGATACTACTAATTATAATTTTACTACAAATCTAACAATAGGGACATCAGCACTTGGAAATTTTTATTTCAATGGTTACATGAGTAATTTTAGAGTAGTTAAAGGTACCGCTGTCTATACTGGTAATTTTACTGTACCATCACCGCCATTAACTAACATTGCCAACACACAATTGCTATTGTTGGCCAACAACTTGACTAATAGAGACGTTGACTCAAGCAGCAACAATCTTAGTATAACTAATAATGGTAGTGGATATAGTTCATTATCACCAACAAATTCAAATTCTAACTTATTTTCTAACGCAAATACTGCAACTAATTATACAGGCGGCGGCGGCCGCGGGAGTTTATACTCTGTCGGTACTGGTGCTTATAGTTATAATCCTATTACCGCTCATGATACAGCAGGAGGTGCAAGAAGTACAATTCTACCTGAATCAGGCAGTTATTATTTTGAAACAGTATTTCTTAGCGGTATATATTCGTTCTTTGGATTGGCTCGAGATACTAGTCCAGGTGGATATCTCAATGTTCCAATGCTATATGCCTATAATGGTACTGGATATGGAGGCTTAACTGGTGGAACTACACTTACAGCCCCATTTTCCAGCGGTGATATAATACGAATAGCCTATAATGCAACTACGAATAAAGTATGGATTGGAAAAAATTCTACCTGGTATTTAGATCCTGCAAGCACTGGAGGAACTACTATACCCGGAACTGGAAATTTACGTTTTATATTCACAGTGGGTAGCTTTCCGCCAGCTATCGCAACAGGTAAATTTAAGTCTTCTACAAATAACACCTATGCTCCACCATCGGGATTCACTGCAATAAATGCTCCTGTCGCAGATGCAGCATATAATAGCCTAGGGTGGATGTCCAATGTTACAGATTATAGTTCTTTTACAACAGTTTTTAATCCCGGGGGCGCAGGTGGTAGTGGCGTAGTTGTTGTTCGTTTCCCTAGTGCTCAACCAGATGCAACTATTACACCGAGCTCATCGGCAATATATATTAATACTAGTGGATATAAAAATTATATCTTTACAGCCACTGGTACTATTAGTTTTGCTACCAGCGCTAGCTACATTACTCAAAATTATATTTCTGGATATACTAGTGGAACACCAATTATTAATAATAGAACAATATCAGATAGTAGTTATAATAATATAGTTATTAATACGGCTACTACTACACTTGCACAGGGTACATTTAGTCCCTATGGATCAATGTGGAGCACATCATTTAATGGTAGTACAGATTATCTTGCATTTGCTAGTACCGGTACTATCTTTGCACAAAATTCATTCTTTGGAGCAAATAAGAGCTTTACCATTGAAGCATGGTTAAATCCAAATGGATTTCAAACATCTAATACTGCTACTGTTATTTTAGGTGATGCATTACCTATAGGTTCTGGATTAGCCTGGAGCGTGGGTCTTGATGCACAACTTAAACCAATGATGTATTGGAGAGACATCATTAATGGTAACAATTTTATAACTGCGACTAATTCAATATCAACTGGTACATGGAATCATGTAGCTTGGGTATCAAATGCAGGTACACCTACAATTTATATAAATGGATTAAATCAGATTGTTACAACATCAACTATTAGCACACTTACTAATACCACACAAACTTTTGGAATGGTAGTTGGACCTTACTTTAATAAATTTTACAATGGTTCTATCAGTAATCTAAAAGCATCAACTAGTGTTTTATATTTGCCGGATAGTAGAGGAAATGGTGCAAGTGCATATTTTAATGGAACAAATTATTTGTCAATTGCAGGAAGTCTCTCTTCTACTTTAGTATCTGCTACGTGGGGTCCGGCTACTATTGAAGCTTGGGTATGGCCAACTTCTACCGTTAACCAACATATATTTTCAAGTGCTCAGCAAGTGTATTTAGGCGCCAATCTAGTTCCTTTTAACCTGTCAACATTTAATGGACAACCCAGTGACGGTGGCTACTATATTGGATTTGGCAGCTATAATGGTACAGCGTGGAATAGTTTATTAACTACAACAACTCCACTGAATATAAACACCTGGCAACATATTGCAGCAGTTGTGAGCGGTGAGGCCACCAAAACAATATCTTTATATCTTAATGGAGTATTAATTGGATCAAAATCTATTGCCAGCAGTGGTGGGTGGAATGGCGGCGGCAATACTAATAATATCTCTTATATTGGTGCCCGATGGGACAGCCCGGCATATTTTACTGGTTATATTTCAAATGTACGTTTCTCAAATACTGCAACAATTTATACTGGTAACTTTACACCACCGGCCTTAGATTTAACAAATGTTTCAGGAACACAACTTTTATCATTATTAACAACTAATACAACAGTAAAAGATAATTCAGCAAATTCATACGTTGTAACTCAGGTTGGCGGAACTAGAAATAATCCTCTAGTTGGCGGATTTGCTCCCTTCACTAGCACAACATATACTTCGTTCACTCCATCTTTGATACCATTTAATGCACCGGTGAATACAGTATTGCTTACCTGTAATACATATAGACATATTGATATTAGTACATCATCCATAGCTATTAATACAGGAACAATTACTAGCACCCCAAGAATACAAAGATATTCACCATATTCCATGGGCTATGCATATAATCCATTGACCATAAGCGGTAGTGCTTCTTTTAATGGTTTTAGTGATTTTGTTTATACTACTACTGCCACTGATATTACTAATTTTACTGGTACTGCAACTTCTTTACAATTTGAATCTGATTTTACCGTTGAATGTTGGATTTATACAACTTCAACAGCAGTTGTTCAAACTATATTTGACACAGCAGGCAAAGAAGGGAATACTCTTCGTCCAAATGCATTTTCATTGAATATGTCAACGTCGGGGCAATTGTATTTTAATTATAATAATGCAACATCGGCATCATCAAATTTACCTGTTTATAGATTTGCATGGACCCATATAGCTGTGACTAGATATTCAGGTATTATGCAAATATGGCAAAACGGATCACTAACACTAGGTGTTAATACAACAACTAATTATTCTACAGGACAAATGCTAATAGGTAGAAATGGTCCAACTGCTACTGCATATTTTTCTGGATTTATTTCAGATTTTAGAGTTATAAATGGGCAAGCAATATATACAAATACATTCAATCCACCTGTTGCATCTTTAAAACCCATTGATTCAACTACATCTACTGGTTTATTGTTGAATTTTAATAATGTTGCAATAGCAGATGCTACAATGAATCATAATGTTATAGTTGTAAACTCTGCTACTATATCATCTAGTGTTACAAAGTATAATCCTAGAAGTATATTTTTCCCAGGTGTTTCTGAATATTTGACTGTGGTACCTAATTCTACTTCTAGTTATGCGTTAGGCACAGCTGATTTTACTGTAGAAATGTGGGCTTATATTTTACCACAAGCAGGATGGGTTGGTGTAAATAATTTACAACCAACTACAAATAGAGCACTATTCGATATGCGAACACAAAATACGGCCAATGCTGGTTTTGATATATATCTAACTAATACTGGTACCATAAATGTTAGTACATTAAATACTGTGTATGTAGTAGGAACTACATTTGTTAGCGTAAATAACTGGCATCATATAGCATTGGTTAAAAAATCAACTAGTTTTAATTTATACTTAAATGGTATACCTGAAGGCCTTAACACAGCTACATATATAACTAACTTTATTAATCCAACTGTACGTATAGGATTTGGTGTTCAAACAGGATATTTTAATGGCTATATTGATGATGTACGTATTACTCGAGGTGTTGCACGTTATTCCTATCCTGGATTCCTTGTACCCCAGAAGTCTCTTCCGGTTAAATAAGTGATAATGAGAAATTTGAAAAATGCCATATGATTTAGGGGTAATTAAAAGACAACGTAGAGAACCACCTGTTATTTCTACCGGTGCCTATGGTGGAAATTTTGTGGGATTTTATTCCACTGGTTCTAACTACTATGCTGTCCACGTATTCACATCATCAGGACAGTTCACTAAACCTAGCTATGTAACTACTACCACTGCTCAAGTATTGGTTGTTGCTGGTGGTGGTGGCGGTGCTACTGCTTCATCTAGTGGTGGCAGTTTATATTTTAATGGCGTGGCCGCCACTAAACTTACAACTCCTGCAAATGCTGTATTTTCATTTGGCACAGGTGACTTTACTGTAGAAGCTTGGATATATCCAACAGCAAGTCCTAGTAATCTAGGACAGATAATTGGTGGGCATAACTCAGGATCAAATGCTGACTGGATATTTGGAGTATTAGCCACCACTAATTACATAATATTTTATGGCACTAATGGCAGTAGTAATATTACTTCTGTTTCAGGAGTACCATTAAATCAATGGACACACGTTGCTGTGGTAGTGGCAGGAACTATACCAAAAATTTATTTTAATGGCGTTTTAGACAAAACTGGTACATCAATTGGCGGGCTTGGAAATGGTACAATTATTACCGTAGGTGGTGATAATACAGGTAATGCTAATGCAGCATTTACTGGTTATATAACTAATTTGAGAGTGGTAAAAGGACTTGCGGTATACTCAGGTAACTTTACCACTCCAAATTATATGCTACAATCAACACAGTCTGCAAATCCAGGCGGTGGTAGTAATACACAGGCAATATCAACAGCAAGTTGGACATCATTGATATTAGATGTATTAAGCCCTACTGGATATATAGCTGATACAGGTGGCAATACTTTACCAATTACTAATAACGCAAGCACCGTTGTATACAGTTCAACTCCAGTTCCTGCATTTATATCAGCAATTAGTGGAGTTGGCGGTGGCGGTGGCGCAGGCGGCGTTATAAATTCTTCAACCTACTCTATAAGTACTTCATTAACTATACTAATTGGTGCTGGTGGTGCAGTTAATATTAATGGTAATGCTAGTACCGTGACCAACGGTGTTACTGTGCTTACTGCATCTGGAGGCGGCACTGGAGGTGCACCATTAAATAATAGTGGTACTGCTGGTAGCTCAGGCGGCGGCGGTTCAGGCACCGGAACAGGTGGAGCAAATACCAGCACACAAGGTAATGTTGGAGGCGCCGGCGGAAGTCAAACTTCTTATGCAGGTGGTGGCGGTGGCGCAAGCACAGCTGGTGGTGCCGCAAATAGTGGAGGCGCCGGGCAAGGTGGATCAGGAACAATTACACTTATTACAGGATCTCCAATCTGGTTAGCAGGCGGTGGCGGTGGCGGTGCTAATGCCACCGGATATAACAACGGTAGTTATGGAGGAGGCGGCAATGGCGGAACTACATCTGTAATTTCTGGTACAGCAGGACTTCCATATACCGGCGGCGGTGGGGGCGGCGGTGGTGCTAGCACTGGATTTGGTGGCAATGGTGGTAGTGGTATTGTTATAATAAGTTATGCTATCCCTGCAAATCTATATCCTAGCATTCAATCTGATCCATATTTTAGTAACAATTCTTTATTGTTAAATGCAACCACAGCAACAGCCGGAAATTCTGCTTTAATAACTTATAGTGTTTTTACAGATGTTAGTACCTATGGCGTATCTGTAACCAGTGTTGGATCTACTGCTACTACATTAAATTCTTTTGATCCAGGATTGTATCATAGTCTTTATTTTAGTGGTAACAATTATCTACTGGTAGGAGTTAATGGTAATTATAACTTTATATATAGCACCACAGCACTTGTTACTATAGAATTTTGGGTTTATCCAGCATCATTAAGCTCTGCTCCTTTTATTTTTAGTACCAATGCCGGAAATGCAAATTACTTTGGTGGCGGTGTTCAAATTACCAGTGCAGGAAATATCGCTTTTACTATTTCCGGTGGTAGTGGAATTTTTATTGTTCAATCAACCAGTGCTGGAACAATACCAACAAATGCTTGGTCACACGTGGCAGTTACTTGGAACTATGCGGGAAATACTGGAGCATTCTATATCAATGGAAATCAATCAGGAACATTTACTCGAGGTACAGGAGTTGGTGTTACTGCCAATTCTTCACTGGCATTAATAGTAGGACAGTCTGGCTCAAATAGTAATTTTTATAATGGATATGTATCTAATTTACGTTTGGTAAATGGAACAGTAGTTTACTCTGGTATTTTTATACCATCGAAAGAACCATTAAGTACAATACAATTTGCACCTTCTGTAAATGTAGCAACTATTACAACAGGTACAACGGCATTGGTAGGAAAATTTCTAACTACAGCTCAGACCATTGCTGATTATAGTACATTAACAAATTCAATATCTAACGTAGGAGCGGTTACTGCAAGCACATTAAATCCATTTACACCACTAGTTAATGAAAGTGCTTATTTTAATGGTAGTAGTCAATATCTTGCTATGCCAGTAACTGGATCTATTTTTGAACTAGCTGGTTCAAGTTTCACCATGGAATGTTGGGTATATATCCCCACTTCCGGCGGCGGCACAATATGGACATTAGGAACAACTGGTATTTTCCTCACAACCCGGGCCGGTGTTGACGGTAACGGGTCTGTTTATTTTCAAACTGGTTCCTATGCTCCATCTAGTTATTGGTTTATTGGCTGGAATGGAATGAAAGCTGCTACTCCAAACAGTGTTGTTACTAACAACACTTGGGCACATATTGCTTTTGTAAGAGATAGCAGCACATTTAAAATATTTGTTAATGGAACACAACAAGATTCACGCACTTTTATTGAGCCTAACTCAATAGCTGCAGGACCTGGAGGCTATACAGCATTCATTGGCAGTTATTATGGTACTAGTTTCTTTACTGGATATATTAGTAATTTTAGATTAGTAAGAGGACTAGCGGTTTATTCAGGTAACTTCACAGTACCTACTGGACCATTACAAGTTACACAAGTGGCCAATCCCTATGGTGGTAGCAATACACAGGCAATATCCACAGCAAGTTATACAAGTTTACTAACTCTTAGATATGGCACATATGGTGTTAATCCTAGCGGTGTTATTGACTATGGTTCAAATAATAATTCTATTGTAGTAACAGGTCAGCCAGCACAGGGAACATTTAGTCCTTTTGGTAACAATTGGAGTACATTTTTTAATGGTACAACAGATTATCTAAGTATACCAGTTATCTATTCATCCAGCGCTACTCTTACTTCTTTGAATTTTGGTACTAATAATTGGACCATGGAAACTTGGGCATATCTCACTGCTAATACAGGTACTGCTTATATTGCTGGACAGCTTAACACTAATAACATTGCTCCAGTGGGATTATCTATAAGTGCAAATAGACCTGTATTGAATTTAACCAATTCTGCACTATCATCATCACCTAGTCTTACAATTACTTCTCCCACTGCGTTATCCACAGGTACGTGGAATCATATTGCTGCTGTGCGTAATGCTACTAGATTTAGTATGTATGTCAATGGTGTAGAACAAGTATATTCATTTAGTTCAAGTCCTGTATTTGATTTAAGTATCAATACTGCCACAGTAGTTAGCACCAATGTAACGTATTCTACACTTAGTCCCTATGATCAAAGTCAATATCATAGTTTATATTTTAATGGATCAAGTTATTTGACTTTACCTACTAGTGCAGCATATCAATATGGAACAAGTAATTTTACTGCCGAAGCTTGGATTTATAGAGCAGTGGCTTGGACAGCACAACCTGTGTTATTTGGGCAATGGTCCGCTTCTACTGGTGGTACAACTCTATCTTGGGTTGTTACCACCAGTAACGATACAAATGGCTATGCTAGATTTTTATTGTCAAATACAGGAGCAGCAGTATTAACTGATAGTATATCAACTACAGCTATACCGTTAAATCAATGGAATCATCTTGCATTAGTTAGAAATGGTAGTACATTTACTTTATACTTAAACGGTATTTCAGTTGTAACTTATTCAAGTGCATTGGCTCTTTATGCTGCAACAAATAATTTATCAATAGGAGCAAACAGTCTAGGTACACAAACATTTATTGGTTATATCAGCAATCTTCGTATCGTTAAAGGTCTAGCATTATATTCTGGTACACTTGTACAAGTACCACAAACACCTTTAAGTACTATACAAAGTTCTACACCCAGCGGTGCTATTGCCAACGTTACTACAAACACCACACAGTTATTAACGGGTAGATTTGTTAATCCTAGTAGATATTTCTTTGATGAGTATAGTTCTAATAATTTTGTAGTAACAAATACAGGAGTTGCTGCGGCAACCTTATATCCACCTATCTCATCAACTAGTACATTTAATAGTTTATCGTTTAATGGTACAAGTCAATATCTTAGCATTGCTAATGCTACAGCATTCAATTATGGATCCAGTAATTTTACAATTGAAGCATGGGTATATTTAAACGCAGTTGGTGTTGGTCCGCAGTCTATCATAAGCACTTTCTACAGTGGATTTTCTGGTTCAAATGGTACGGGCTATGAATTTTTAATAACAACAAGTAATTTTTTACAGTTTGACACCTGGACTCCAAATACCGAGCAGGTGATGACAGCATCTAATAATGCATTATCAGTAAATACGTGGTATCATGTAGCGGTGGTGAATAATGGCGGGACTTTTAATTTATATGTCAATGGTACTCAATGTACTAAGAATATAAACATAACACAAGCAGTTAACACAAACGGAATTGCTGCAATTACCGTTGGTTATTCACTGTATAGTCCCTATAATCATCCAATGAATGGATATATCTCTAACCTCCGCATAGTAAAAGGGGTTGGGGTATACACAAGTAACTTCACTGTACCCTCAACGCAATTAACTACCACACAATTTGCCAATCAAAATGGTAATAATACAGCAGCTATTACCGCTGGTACAAGTTTGTTAATAGGCCGATCATCTTCTATTGTCAGTGAAGGTGGTATTGCTGTAGATTATAGTGTTATTCCTAATTATATAACCAGCGTGGGTAATACTTTTACAGCAACTAATTTTGCTCCGCCTATTAGTTCAACTAGTACATATAATAGTTTGTACTTTGATGGTAGTACACAATATTTAACTGTACCATCCAATGCAGCATTTGGTTATGCAAGTGGTACTGATTTTACTATTGAAATGTGGATATATGTTACAGCAATTAATGGTGCTGCTAATATGTTGCTAATTGACGGTAGACCAGCAAGCACAGAGGGACTTTATCCTACATTGTATATAACTCAAACTACAGGAACTATTGCTTACTATACAAATAGTGTAATAAGAATTACCAGTTCAGCGTTGTCTATAAACACTTGGTATCATGTGGCATTGGTTCGTTTAAGTGGATCAACTAAGTTGTATTTGAATGGAACACAAACAGGTAGTACCTACACAGATGCTAATACATATGTTGCTAGTGCCCAACAAATAGCTGCATCTTATTCCGGCGGCGCAGCATTGACAAGTTTTTTTAACGGTTATATTTCTAGCTTACGTATCGTTAAAGGTTTAGCAGTATATACTGGTGCCTTCACAACTCCTAATAAACCATTAACCATTACACAAACTGCCAATCCCTACGGAGGTAGTAATGTACAGGCAATATCCACTGGTACTTACACATCGTTATTAACATTATTACCCTACACTTCTAATATAGTGGATTATAGTACCAACACTTCTGTGATAACCATAGGTTCAGGCACAGTTAGTCTAAGTACATTAGATCCATTTAGTATATATACAGCTACAAATTATCATAGTATCTACTTTGGTGGTAATAGTTCATTAAGCGCAACATCATCCACCGGTTGGCTAACCTATGGTGATCACACCGTTGAGGCCTGGGTCAATTTAAATATATTAAGTAACACTCCTATGTTAATAGCTGGAACATCTGATAGCAGTGGTAATAGAGGTTGGGAATGGTCAATGAACAACTATTGGATGACACTCGGGTATAGACTAAGCGGGGTGTTAACTTCAGTTGACACCACATATTATCCTACTACGTCACTAACTCAACTTACTACCGATCAAGGAGGGCGTGGTCTTGCAATAACAAACATTGGCGTATCATCAACTTTTTTAAGTCCAATCACAGGATATTATGGTAGTTTAAATTTTGCAAGTAATGGAACATATTTGTACGCACCAAATGCTTCACCATATCCATTCGTAATGAATGGTGACTTTACAATTGAAATGTGGATCTATCCAACATCATATGATGGTCCTCAAACAGGTGCTCGAATGGTATTTTCTCATGGTGGTCAAAGTCAGAATGATACTGGTGGATACTGTCTTGTTATAGGCTCCACTGGTCTTTTTATTGTTAGTCTAGGAACTGGCGGATATGCTCAGCCGAGCACTGGTCCAGCACCATTATATACCTGGAGTCATGTTGCATATGTTCGTTATAATGACTTGCATCAGCTTTATCTCAACGGAGTGAGTGGTGGTTACGCTGCCACCGGCAAAGCCACCGGCACCCTTGGAGCAATAAACGGGGTCTTTTATATAGGCCAAGAAACAGTTAATGGTGGCCCAGCATACAACGATACTTTTCAAGGATATATGAACAATGTTAGAGTAGTTAACGGTGTAGCAGTTTATACTGGTAATTTTACACCACCTACAGGTAATTTAAGTAGTACACAAGTCGCTGGTACAAATATACAAGCAATATTAACTGCAAGCTATACAGTATTGTTAACAGGTGTATCAACATCATCCATGGCAACAGTTTTTGCACCAAACACTTGGTATCATGTAGCATTCTCAAGACTAGGTACTACTGCTTCAATATATATTAATGGTGTTAGAACAACATCAACTGTGATTAGTAATTATACAGAACAGAATACTCTACGAATTGGTAGTACAGCCACATCAACTTATCTAACAGGTTATATCAGCAACTTTAGAATAGTCAGCGGTGTGGCAGTTTATACTGGAACAAACTTTGTACCACCTACAGGATTGCTAACTACACAACAACCAACAAATCCCTATGCTGGAACAAATACTAATGCTATTACATTTAATACTAGTACTAGAATTTTAACAGCAGAATTTAATGGTGTTAATATTAGTCTATTCAGTACCGCAACTAATATGTTGATAGGTAGAGCTGGATCTGCTGTGACTAGTATGTTCCCTGGTTACTTGTCCAACCTTAGAATAGTAAATGGCACAGCACTTTATACATCAGCGTTTGCTCCACCTAGAGCACCATTGCCTGTAATTACAAATACCAGTTTGTTAATTGCCGCTAGTAATACTTTTGTTGATAAGAGCGCCAATAATTTTATAGTTACCACTGGTACCATAACCAGTATACCTAATATAACTAAATTCACACCTTACAAGATACCCGGAGAATATAATAGAAATGTAGTTGGCGGTAGTGTATATTTTAATACATCAACCGCAGCTAGCCAGAATTTGAATATTGGTTCAGTATCTACTCTAGCATTGGGCAGTGGAAACTATACTGTAGAATGTTGGGTTTATGCACAATCTTATAATGCATTAAATAGTGCTCTTATAGACTGGCGTACTAATGCTGGTGTTACTGCCGGTGTTCCTGTATTGTATATGTTAGCTGCTGGTACTATTCAATGGCAAAACACAGGCGGTACTGGTTTCTTAACTTCACCTAATGCAATACCACTTAATACATGGAATCATGTTGCCATGGTTAGATACAATTCAACATTGTATATGTATATCAACGGTGTAGTTGTAGCATCTATAGTAGACTCAACTACGTTAACAATACAAACATTGTTTATTAATAGTCCTATTACTGCTAGTAATCAAACGTTTTTTGGGTTTATATCCAATGTTAGAATATTAGTAGGTAGAGCAATTTATACACCAACACTCACTGTATCGACAACTACTCTAACTAGAGTTACTAATACTGTGTTATTGGCTCTACAAAATGATGCACCAGGACTTAAAGATAATTCAACTAATAATTTTGCATTGACTAAACCAAATACCAGTACAGTTTTCCATCAGGTGTTGTCACCATTTGTTGGTCAAGGTAGTGCATATTTCAATGGTGTAAACAATTATCTAACAATTAGTACTGGTACAAATCAAGCATTTAATTTTGATGTAAATGATTTCACATTAGAAGCTTGGGTATATCCAACAGCACGTAATGGAACATATGGATCGTTGATCATAGGACCAGTTAATTATCCTTCTACTATAAATTGGATATGGATGATCAATTCTACAGGATATCTGTATATTCAACTTGGAGCAGCAACAGTCGGTACTGGTGTTATAACATCAACATCACAGGTTCCATTGAGCCAATGGTCTCATGTAGCCTGTGTGAGATTGTATGGTGCAATGACATTGTATATCAATGGTCAAGCATCAGGAAACAATGCAAACGGTACTTTTCTTTCTTATGCTGCTGGTAGTTTAAGTTTCAATGGTACTGATCAATTTTTACAGGTAGCAGTTGGCGGTGCTGGCCAAGCACTTGATCTTAGTAGTGCTACATTTACCATAGAAGCATGGATTTATCCAACTACTACAGTGGTAATAAATGCCGCAGGGCAAGTGGACATAGCCGGTGTTAGTGCTGCAACTATTTCAAGCCAAAGCCACGGCGATTGGAATTTATGTATGCTAAATGGCGGAATTATAAATTTTAATAACGTAAGCGGCACAAGTGCTCTATTTTTAAATGGTGGCACAGTTGTTGCAGGTCAGTGGAGCCACGTTGCTGTTACTAGAGTAAGCTCAATTGCTACAGTATGGGTAAATGGAGTAGGTACTTCCGGAAGCGTATATGCTACTAGTAATTCTAATGCCAATACATTAGGCATTGGGCGATTTGGAACTTATTCAGCGGTTATCAGATATTGGAATGGTTATATTACCAATTTTAGAATAATAAATGGTACCGCATTGTATTATACAAATTTCTCCCCAAGCGTTCCATTAACCAACGTTACTAATACTAAATTGTTATTACTAGTTAATAGTAGTGGATCGTATATAACTGATAGCAGTATTAGTCCACTAACTGTTACAACTAGTGTTACTCCACCTACATATAGCAGTAGTGTTGTTCCATCAGTTACTACTGCAGGTGGATCAACTATTAGTACCGCCTATGCCGCTGGTAGTTTATATTTTGCTGGTGGTAGCAGTAATCAAAGATTAAGTCTTGCAGCATCTAGTGCGTTTGATTTATCAGGTGGTACTTGGACTATAGAATTTTGGATGTACTCTACTGCTACTCCAACTGCGGGTAATCAATGCCGTATGTTTATGTTTGGTGTCAATCAGACTACTACAGGGTTTGTAGTAGGATATCAAAATGACGGGTCTATTGCTGGAGGCCAGCCAATTGCTCAACCTTATGTTCCAGTAAATCCAACTGTGGTTCTTTCAGCGGCAGGAGCAATAACATTAAACAATTGGATTCATGTTGCAATGGTTTCAAATGCAGGTAATGCTACTATCTATATCAACGGAGTACAAAGCGGCAATACTGTGGCATTAACAGAGCCAACATCGTCATCACCTACATTGTATATTGGATATGATACTGTTGGTACAGTTAATTTCCAATATAAAGGCTATCTCACTAACATAAGAATAGTTAATGGTAGTGCTGTGTATACTAGTAATTTTACTCCAACATTACCATTGACCAACGTTCCTAATACTAAATTGCTATTACTGGTTAATAATGGATATGCTCTAACTGACACCAGTAGTAGTCCAATGACTGTTACAAATAGTGCTAGTCCAGTTACATACAGCAGTAGTGTGATTCCATCAGTTACCATTGCAAGTGGTGGTATAGTCACCGCTACTAACACTATAAATGTTGGTATTGGTGCTGCAATTAATGGTAGTGCTGCTACTGCATTTAACGGCTATATTACCAATTTACATGTGATTAAAGGTGTTGGTAAGTATACAGGATCATTTACACTACCTACTAGTGATTTAAACACAGTTACAAATACTGCTTTATTAACATTATTGAGCACAGATACTACGTTTATAGATAGTTCACTGAACTCATTTGCAATAACCAACTCGACTACTGCTACAACATTACAAGGATTCTCACCATACAGTACATCATCGTGGAGTAGTTACTTTGATGGTAATACTTATATGTATGTGAATAATGCACAACCATTTAATCTTTCAACTAGTACAAATTGGACTATAGAAACTTGGGTAAATCCAACAGGGAATTATGCTGTTAATAATGTATTGTTTGCCAAACGAAATACAGGATTAACATTTAAATCCATGTCCTTTAATGGCACTACTCAATATTTGAGTATATCAACTAGCACCAATGCATTTGCGTTTGGTTCTAATGATTGGACCATAGAATGTTGGTTCTATGGATCAGGTGCCATTGTTGGTAGAGGACCCAGTGATGCCGATGATGAACTATACATTGCAGCCTTCGCTACTGGTCAATTTTATGTTGACTGGGGCAACACCAGTGAATATTGGCAATCTGCCACAGGTCTGTTTGCTACAAATCAGTGGACTCACTTAGCTGTAGTTAGATCTGCAAATAGTTTAGCTGTATTTCAAAATGGTGTGTCGCTTGGTACTTCCGCTGGTTCTACTCTTATAAGCAGAGCACTTACCAACAACTACGCATTTAGAATAGGTCAAGCAAGATATACTTCGGGCTTAACTTATTTTTCAGGTTACATAGCCAATTTCCGTGTAGTAAATGGACTAGCTGTTTATACAGGTAATTTTAACCCACCTACTGGATTGCTATCAACTTCACCATCAGCTAATGTGTTTGGTGGTATTAATACACAGGCTATCTCCACTAGTACTAGTACCACATTGCTAATTGGACAATTTAATACATCGAATAGTATTTCAGATCTAAGTACGTATGGTTCTGTAGTATCAAATATCAACTCGGTTGCCGGTACTGTTACTGGACCAACATTTTATAATAGTATACAATTTAATGGTACTAATCAATATCTAATTGCAGCAATGGGGGCGAGTACCTTCGGTACAGGTGACTTTACTGTTGAATGTTGGTTCTATAAAACAGCAGCAACATCTGTTAGTTTGTTAGATAATGCCACTGGAAACTCTGATAATAACTACTGGTCCCTGGCTACCTATGCCGACGGTCATTGCCAATTTCAAATAAGAGATAGTTCAGGTCAAGAATTTGTTATTGGCACCATACTCGCTGCTCTTAATACTTGGGTTCATGTAGCGGTAACAAGAACAAGTGGACTTGTTAGACTGTTTGTTAATGGCGTGTTAGATAACTCAGCAACTATTACTAAAACAATTACCGCTAGAACAACTAATATTGGATCATTCCAATACACTGGATTCATAGATTATTTTACAGGATATATTTCTAATGTTAGATTAGTTACTGGAGTAGCTGTATATAACACCTCTACCTCCTTTGCAGCACCAACCGCACCATTGAGTAAATATCTACCCACTCTTGGAACTAGTTCAGCGGGCAGTGTTAGTTTCACCTTTGTTTCTGGTGCTGCTGTGGATTTTACAAATTCTACTTTTGCCACCGGCACTGGTGATTTTACAGCTGAATGCTGGGTTTATATGGATCCAAGCAGTAGTATCTATGCTGGATTTATGACCAGCGTTAGTTCTTCGATAGCTGGGTGGAATATCTGTAGAGATTTTGTTGGATTAGTTCCTGCCAATGGTAGTGGTCCTAACGACGCATTATCTTGGACAGTACCCACTGGTGTATGGACTCACGTTGCACTAACTTTGAGATCAGGTCAAGTTCAAGCCTGGCTCAATGGTGTAGGTACAAGTATTTTAACACGTACCTATGTAACTCCTTCTCCTTCTGCAACTACAATAAGATTGGCCGGAAGATATACCAGCGATACAGCTTATCCATTTGTAGGATATATAAGTAATGCTAGATTTGTTGTTGGTGTCGGTGTATATACTGGTAATTTTACAGTACCTACAACACAGTTACAAACTACACAACCTAGTGGAACAAATATACAAGCTATATCTACGGCAAGTTATGTTCGACTATTAACAGCACAAACAAATAGTATCGCAGATCTTAGTCCAGCTGCTACTTCTGTGTCTATAACAGGTAGTGCTGGTATTACCTATGCATCTAATCCAACATTAACGGCATCGGCATATTCTCTGGTAATGAACAGTTCTTATCTCACCATACCTGCAGATGTTGCGTTCCAATTTGGTACAGGTGACTTTACCATTGAATGTTGGTTCTATTGGACGGGTGTCGCTCCATCAGATACAAATCAATATACACTTATAAGTAATCTGGTGAGTAGTGATAATAAAACATGGGATCTACAATTTTATAACGGTAATTGGAGAGTTGCCGCATGGTCACCTACTTTCTTACAAGGGTCTGCCAGTAGCTTTACTGGTTACACATGGAATCACATAGCAGTAACTAGAGTCGGCGGAAATGGACAAATATGGCTAAATGGATCAAGTGTTACAGGGTCTGTGGCATTTGTCACTGATTTGTCTACAATTGCACTGGTAAGAGTTGGGTGGAATGGTACTAATCAAATTTGGAATGGTTATATCAGCAATGTGCGTATAGTCAAAGGGTTGTCTGTATATTCTGGCACCTTCACAACTCCAACTAGTATGTTGAGATCAACACAGATTGGTTCCACTAATATTCAAAGTATTTCTACAGCTAGCTATGTTAGTTTATTAACTGGTCAATCTAATGTGATCGTAGATAATAGTAAAAATAATTTCAGTATAACAAATGTCGGAGTTGGAGTAGGAGTTGCTAGCTCAATAAGTCCATTTGCCACCTCATCGGTGTATAACGCTAGCTATACCACATTATTAACAGCAAACTTTATTGGAACAGCAACTAGCATCACTGATAATAGTAATAACAATTATACAATAATACTATATAATAGTCCACCTATTTCTGTATTGAGTCCCTTTGGTGTAGTTTATGCAACTACTTCAACATCATATCAGGGATATTTAAGTTCTAGTACTGGTTATTTAGGATTCTATAATGGAACAACATTTTCTACATCTACTACAGCATTATCCACAGGTACTTGGAATCATGTAGCCTATACCTATGATAGTAGCGTATCACAGGGATATGTTAACATTTATGTAAATGGATTCCGAGTGTATCAGACCACGGCTACTATTCGTGCAGATGCCAGTGAGAATTTCTATATAGGTGGTGTATATGGTGTTACTGAAAACTTCTATGGATACCTGAGTAATTTTAGAGTAGTTAAGGATTCGTCATTATATCTTGGATCTTATTTTGGTGTGCCTGGTTCAAAATTAAACATTACCACTGATACTATTCCTTATCCACTAACATCAACTATTAGTACATCGTTGTTGACATTGCAGGATAATCGTATAGTAGATAATTCAATAAATGCGTATTCGTTGACTGTGAGTGGAACACCTAAAACTATTACATTCTCACCATTTGCCACTAATTCAAATATAAGTGCATATTTCAATGGCACCAGTGACTTTATAAATGTACAGGCACAAGCTGCTCTAAGTTTAGGTATTGCTGATTTCACCATAGAGGTATGGGTATATCCGACAGCAGTACCTACTAGCTATGCACCGGTGATAGACGCAAGAGCAGGCGTATTAGCAACACCGTGGATAGTTGGAATGATAACCAGTGGTGGTGTCCTTAAGTCAGTATTTTATGATGGAACAACACTTACCGCAGCAACCACTATTCAATTAAATGTGTGGACACACCTAGCTTGGTCGAGAACAAATTCTATACTACGAATGTTTGTTAATGGTGCGGTAGATTATACATCGGCTAATCATATAATTAATCTTGCTGCTCAGACCACCAATCAATTTATAGGAAAAATGTGGAACGGTACAGGATATTATTTCCAGGGCTATATGTCCAACCTAAGAGTGGTTAATGGTAGATCTTTGTACACGGGTAACTTTACTCCATCACAAATACCATTGACACAGGCATCCGGCGGGACAACTAACTTGTTGACAACATTTGTTGATACTAAGAGCATTGATTATTCTGGTAATACTGCAATTAGATCAACTACTAGTACATTTAACTTAACAAATATTGCCCCTAAATATAATTTGTATAGTATGAACTTTAATGGTACTTCAGATATACTAACTGTTTCTAGCAGCACAGGTTTTGTTTATAACTCTAATGATTTTACCTGGGAAATGTGGGTTTATCCTACAAGTCCAATATGGGCCACAACTTCAACTTATTTTATAGAACATGGCATAAATGGTGGAAGTCTTAGATACGCAAATAATAAAGTTTTTTATTCTAATATAACTACAGCTACTTCAACAGCTAGTTTTACATTAAGTATTAATTCATCAACTTGGACACATCTAGCAGTGGTTAGAGCTAGTAATGTTACATCTGTGTTTATTAATGGTGCATTTACTGTTAACACACTAGATACATATAGATATAATACATCGACCATTGTAACTATTGGAAATACTAGCACTAATGCAAGTAATTATTTCCAAGGTTACATAGAAGATCTACGTATCACCAAAGGGATAGCACGTTATCTAACAACCTTTGTACCACCAACAAAATTATCTAACAGGTAATCTTATACTTAATAAATATACATATGACAGTCGTTAATTTCCCAGTAACCTCAACAACAGGCACAGTCTACACATTTGGTGACAGAACTTGGCAATGGACTGGAGGAACTGACGGATTCTGGAAAGCCATTAGTACTACTGTAGGCTATTCAGGTAGTGTAGGGTATACTGGTAGTAAGGGTGTAAAAGGAGACAGCGGATCTGCAACTAATCCTTGGTTTAGCACATCAACTAATTATACAGCCACTAACGGTGATAGGATTATTGCCGATAACATTTATGGATCATTTAGTATAGAATTGCCACCAATTGCAAGTATAGGTGATTATATACAAATCACAGACGGTAATGATTTGAGTAACGGAAATCCTGTTTCTGTATTAAGAAACGGTAATACCATAGAAGGCGGCACCGATGATATAAGTTTAGATCTCAAAGGTAGTACATTTGAATTTATCTATAATGGTTCAACTTGGCAAGTTACAGCTACTGGCGGTCCAAAAGGTCCTATAGGATATACAGGCAGCATTGGTTCTAATACTATTACATTGCAACAACCTGGGAATTTAGTAACATTTGTGGGTACAGCTAGATGGTATGCACCTTTTGCCTGTAATGTAACATCTATAAGACCTAGAGTTAGAGTTGCACCAGACGCTGTTGTTAGCATAAATTTATGTAAAAATGAATTTGCTATTTCAAACATAAATATTTCTTCAAATGCTACATCTGGTACTGCTGATACTACAGGATATGCATTGGCATCTGGAGACTATTTAACTGTCAATGTATTATCAGTGGGATCAACGTTAAATCCTGGGGTTGATTTATATGTACAGTTACAGTATCAACCAATTTAATATTAAAGTGGATTTTAGGTATAAATACAACGAAAGTGCAGCATTGACTGCTTATATAACGGAAAAATTATGACAATTACAACATCATCATACACTACTAATAGTTTGAGAATTAACATTGCTAATGAAACATCCTCAACTAATATTATTGGTAATATACAATTAGGAATGGCAAAAGGTGGCTGGACACTTTATGATATAACCACAGCAAGTATTACAGCAGGGTCTATATATAGTCCTATAACTACTTTGGTTTATAGTGCGCCTAATGCAGATGGGTTTACAACCAAGTATATGATCATACGTATTGATACGGTTAAATTAGTATTATATACATCAGCCTGTGAATCGTGGAATCCAACTACTCACATTGCCACTAATGAAACATGGTCAGGCGGAGGGGTATTCCAGCAAGGGTTTGATATTAAAGATAGTATTATCTTGGTATCTGCTACACAACGACATTGTGTAATTTGGACATTTATTAAGAGTGAACCAAGTTTCTGGTCAGGTGTATTTGAATTTGAACGTGTAGCCGGTGAAGATTCAGCTACAGTTAGCCCAGTACCTAACTGGGCATGGACAAATAGTTTGATGCTAGGCACGCCATACGGTCAAGATCAAACCACAACCAATAGTCCAATTATGTTTGCTTTCTGCAGAACCGCAGACGGTTTCACTGGTGCTAGAGCGGCTCAAGTATATGCTCCTGTGACTAATAGAGGAATGTTTCCTCCTCAATATTTAACGGCCAGCGTGGTTACTACTTTAGATCCAAATCGTTTATATCTAGCATCTTATGCTAACTCGGCTAACTCAGGTACTGTAACATATGGTTGGGATCCTTTAAAAACTGTGGTAAGTCCCATGTCTGCAGATGCAATTACAAAATACATGCCAATGGGCAGAGCATATAATGTAGGTGTTACAAAACCTATCGGCGGCGCCTTGGATACTGTATTTGTTAATCTTGATAGTACAGGTGGATGGCCAAGTGCATCCGGTCCTAGCACCGAAAGTTTATTATTACCATTAAATGGTGGTTCTGACTATCCGTTTGTCGTGGCATATAACACTGGTACTACTTCATTCTATGGACTGTTACCTGCTGCTACTACTGCTACTAAAGTTCTTACAATAGGTAATAACATTTGGATAGGAACTAATCAAGGGATTTACACATACGATCAAACATTAGGACAGGGTGGTTCTCCTACACTAAGAGTACCACACTCAGCTAGTGGTGGTGTTCTTGATATTGTATTCGATGGTGCTAGAACTGTATATGGTTCTTTGTCCAACGGCATTGTAGCAGTAGATACAGAGTTGTTCACTACTTCTACTATTAATACAATTGTATCAGGTACTTCATATCTAAGCATCGATGGTAGATATGTTTATGGATCTTCAAGAACTGCGTTGACTCTTCCTTGGTGTTTTTCTTTCAGTAGAACAAACTTTGTAACATCTTCTTCATTCCAAGTAAGTAGTAGTACAGTTCAAGCTACTGGATTTGGTGTTCCTATGCCTGATTATCAAGGAAACGTATATCTTGCCAGTCAAGCAGGAATCGTATCAGGGTTTGTAAACAAAATTATAGCCAGATTTGCATCTGACACAGGAGTAGGAATTTCAACGATGAATCCTAAGTTTTATGCTTCCTGGCCAACTGGCGCAACTACTGTGGCAGTTAGTAATTCTCCTACAAGTTGGTATATGGATTATACAACTTTCAACACCTCCAATGGAACTAAACCATATCTTTTTGTTTCTGGCGATACTACAATTGTACCTATCGGTGGTGCAATTTATGAATTTACACCTGGTACGTTAACTACATCTACTTATGTGCCGTGGCCTGGCCGTGTAACTGGTGTAATTTGTAATGCAAGTGCAGGTACCGTAGCAGGCACCTATGATTATAGAGGTGATTTGAATATAGTACCTATTCGCGGTACACTTTGGGTCAGTCCTAAAAAAGTAGGTGTTGTTACACCAACAGGTTTTGTATCTCGTATAATACCTAATTCTCCAATGGGGGTTTCTGGAGTAGGTAATACACCGTTACCAGGCGCAACTGTGGTTCAAACTACTGATGGAACAGCAGCTACTGGAGTGTTGGCCGCGCCTGGAGGCTGGGCTGGTAGTATAAGCACAAATGGAGTAAGATTATTTGCATCATTTACTAATGCTGTTAACGGTGATAATCGTATCATTGCTGTAACTGGTTTATATAATGTTGCTTACAACTCGGCTGGTTTTGCTGGTGCTGGTAGATTAACAGTCAAGGGATAATTTATTTGTGATATCCTTTTACATTAATATAAATCGTTAAGGATATTCAATGGCCAATAAGTTTTGGGTAGGTGGAAACGGCACTTGGAATTTATCTTCAACTGCTAATTGGGCCGCTACAACAAATGGTGCTAGTGGCGCCACTGCACCTACTCCTGCGGATGATGTATATTTTGATGTAAATTCTAATGTTGCTGCAACTAATTGGACTGTTACATTAGGAGCAGCAGCCGCTTGTGCAAGTCTCAACGTTATTGGAATTGATGCTCAATTAACATTTAATCTAGGAACATTATATACAAATACTCTTACCATATATGGTAATGTTAATGTTGTTACTACAACAGGTGTATTTTATTCCAGTGTATCGCCGAGTTGGGGTTCTACTTCTACTATATATTTTACTTCTACTAATTTTATCAAACTTGGAATGACTGCTACTTCTACAACAGGAATACAAACTTCTGTTAGTACAAATAAACTTTCAGGTTCGGCAAATATAGGATCTGTACCAGCAATAACAACAGCAACATCTTCAAGATTATCATTGGCTGCAACCAATATTGCAGAACCACCAATATTTCCTAGTGTATTATCAACTAGCCTTATATATACTTTAAATTATCCATTATCATTACCTGCAATATCAATAAAAGGTATAGATATAATGGGATCTATGCCAGGAGCAACAACAGCGACATCTTCGAGATTATCATTGGCTTCGACTAATATTGCAGAAACACCAGTATTTCCTAGTGTATCATCAACAGCTAGCCTTGCATTTCTTCCAAAATATCTCTCAACTATTCCTGTAACACCAATGAGAGATATAGAAAAATTTGGTCTAAATTCTGCTAATACAATAACACCAATACCTTATCAATTCTGGGGATAATATGGCAACAATAAGCATACAACAAATTTTAGGATCAAATCTGGTAGGATATGTAGGTAGTACCGGACCCGCTGGTGGATACACTGGTAGTTTTGGATATACTGGCAGTCAGGGAGACCCAATGGGATGGACTGGTAGTCGTGGATATTCGGGTAGTCGTGGTCCTGCTGGTGGATATACTGGTAGTCAGGGATATCAAGGAAATTCAGGTTACACCGGATCAGCCGGTGGAGTATCAACAGGTAAAGCCATTGCCATGGCAATGATCTTCGGAGGATAAAATGTCAGCACCAAATATTGTAAACGTATCATCAATTATAGCAGGATGGATAGCTCTGGTACCAGCAAACACTATTGCCAACGTATTAGTAAATAACGGGGCAGGTAGTAATGCTGTAGTAAAAGTAAATTCATTGTTAATAACCAACGTAACAGACAGTTCTGTACCAACAACAGTATCTATTAACACATCAGCCGCCGGTGCTGGTACAAATTATAGAATTGCCTATAACATATATGTACCAAGCGGCGCCAGTTTGCAATTAGTGGATAAAGGTAACTTCTTATATCTAACTGAAGATACAAGTATAATGGTAACATCTGCTACATCATCAGCATTAGAATATGTTGCTGTCTACGAAATCATCAGCTAATATATAAAAATGGATCATGTCTAAGTTTTATAAAAGAATTCTTAGCCCCAATAGGCCTGCTGATCCTACATTAACTGATGCTACCGGATTATGGAATACACGTGATCAAAGATTATCTCGCGCCGGCGGCATATGGCCTAATGGTGTGATCCCAACTATTAATTACCTAGTTGTAGGCGGTGGCGGCGGTGGCGGCTATACTTATATAGGTGGTGGTGGTGGCGGTGGCGGCGGCGCCGGCGGATTGATTACAGGTTCTTTTGGCCCTACATATAACCAATCTTTATTACCGTATGGATATACATTGACTATTTCTATAGGAGGTGGCGGAACTGGCGGCGCCGGTCCGGGCGCTCGAGGCAGTAATGGTGGTAACAGCTCAATTACAGGTCAATACTTAAATTTAATTGCCTATGGTGGTGGTGGTGGAGGTGGTGGCTCAGGTAATACCGGTAGTACTGGTGCAGATGGCGGATCAGGTGGCGGTGGATCAGGTGGCTATCCTGGATTTGGTAGTGCATCTGGTGGAGGCGCAGCAACACAACCTTCATCAATTTATGGTGGATATGGTAATGCGGGTGGATACTCAGCTGCTACACCCGGTGCAGGCGGTGGCGGTGCGGGCGGCGGAGCCACGGGTGTCAACGCTGCTAATGGCGGCGTTGGCCGTTATATTAATATAGCAAATGCATCTAGTTACTCTGGAACATTTGCTGCTGGCGGATCTCAAAATGCTAGTTCTACCGTTCTTGGAGGCGGCGCTGCTCCGGGCAATCCAAACGGCAACATTGGGAAAAACGGAGTTGTTATATTATGGTGGCCTTTGACATATATCAGACCAACTAGCATAACAGGTACATATACAACAAGTAAAGAAAATGAATATAGAATATACAAATTCACCAGTGCAGGTTCAATAAGATTCTAATAATATGAGTAATAATCCTAGAAATATAATCCAACGTTATTATGTTACAGCACTCGATTCCAGTAGTCAGAATGGAGTTTGGAAAACTAAAGATTTGATGCAGTTAACATCTGTTTCATCTCGTATCAATTATCCAATAGAATATCTAGTGGTTGCAGGAGGTGGTGGTGGTGCTTGGTATGGAGGTGGCGGTGGTGCTGGAGGATATGTAAGTGGTAGTGGATACATCCCTGTAAGTGATCCCGGTCGAGTTTTGGTTACGATAGGAGCTGGTGGAACATCTGGTAATCGTGTTATTGGACAAACTGGACAAAATTCAGCATTTGGTGAGATAAGAGCCTATGGCGGCGGAGGTGGTACATATTCGGGTGTTCCTGGCCATGCTAGTGGTGGCGGATCGGGCGGCGGCGGCCCAACAAATGCAACAATTGCCTATAGTCAAGGATATGGGGTATATCCTGGATCTCCTTACTTAAATCTGCCCCGCCAGGGATATGATGGCGGCAACGGTACTACTGGAAATTACGACTATGCCGGCGGCGGAGGCGGCGCTGGAGGCCCGGGTACTGCTGGTAGTAATCCGAGTTCTGCCCCAGGCGGTGCAGGACTATCAAATTCTATTACAGGTACCGCAACTTATTACTCTGGGGGTGGCGGTGGCGGCGGGTGGCAGGGCGCGGGAGCAGGCGGATCGGGCGGCGGCGGATCTGGTGGATCTGGTGGTGCTACTGGTACAAATGGTGGTGCTGGCACACCTAACACCGGTGGTGGCGGTGGTGGCGGCGGATATGATCCTGCAGTCGGTGGTGGTGGTGGATCTGGTGTTGTTATTATTCGTTATTTAGACATATATCCAGCTGCGGTTAGTACAACCGGCCTAGCAATCGGGTATCCAATAGTTTCAGGCGGATATAGAATATATAAATGGAATAGTTCTGGTAGTATAAATTTTATTACTGCTACTGGAACTATGAGTTTTGGTCAACGAGCTTATACTACCCCAGGAACATATATATGGGTAGCACCAGAGGGAGTATTTAGTGTATCAGTTGTTGCAATTGGTGGTGGTGGTACAGGTGGACTACAATATTACAGCAGTCCTAGTTATGGCAGCACTGGAGCTGGTGGCGGTGGTGGCGCATTAGCCTATGTAAATGATATCCCTGTAGTACCTGGAAATTCATACACTGTAATAGTTGGCTCAGGTGGTATAGCGCCCACTACAGGCGAACGAACTCCTTCACCGCCCGGAGGCTCAGATGGTGGTAATTCATCTTTTGATATTGACAAAGTAGTAGCAGGAGGCGGCAAAGGTGCCAGCGCCGCAAATGGATCTGCTAATGCTATTGGTGGTGCAGGTGGTACGGTAATTGTTGGCACAGGTGGTGCTGGCGGTGCTGGCGGTAATGGTGAGCACGCCGGAATTGGTAGCGGTGGCGGTGGCGGTGCTGGCGGATATTCTGGTGCTGGCGGAACTGGCGGTGGTAGTGGCGTCCAGGCCGGCGGCGCCGCCGCAGCAACTAGCGGCGGCGCCGGAGGTGGATCATCGGGCACTAATAACAATATTGGAGCTCGTGTTAATGGAGGATCTGGCGGCGGTGTTGGCATATTTGGAAAAGGTTCAACTGGAGCAGCAACAAATACGCCAACTAATGGCGTTGCTGAGCCCACTTCGTATGGTGGATTCTCTGGTAGTGGCGGCCTTGATGGTGCTATTAGTATTATGACAGCACCAGTATATACAGCGGGCGGCGCAGCAGGAACATACGGCGGTGGCGGAGCCGGGCAAGATATTGCTTCAGCCATAGCTAACGGCGGTGGTGGCGCAGTTAGAATTATTTGGGGACCTGGCCGTGCATTTCCATCAACACTGGCTCAAGATGTTTGACATAGCTATCGAATAGTGTATAATTAATAGCATATATGAAAATTGCTATTATAGATATTATCGGAATACCCTACGATGGTAATACCATAGATAATCAGGGATTAGGTGGCAGCGAAAGTGCTGTAACACTCATGGCCTATGAATTGGCACAAATTGGGTTTGATGTAACTGTATTCAATAATTGTGGTATTGATCATGCAAAACCTGGAAATTATCAAGGTGTTGAATATCGTACACTTACTGAATTAGCCAAAGACCATGTTTTTGATATTGTTATAAGCTCAAGAACTGTAATTCCATTTACTGATCCTAAAGACTACGAAAGGCTTGGTGATAGTAGAGCATACCCATTCCATGATATGAATCTTTATGATAGGATACTCGCTAAAGCTACTATGCGTATATTGTGGATGCATGATACATTCTGTCTCGGCGATAATATCATTGAA
>Ga0114974_10000155_pt1 | contig 59595 bp, 43 predicted proteins | sample S_130206_EF_Meta_FD_87318 | JGI IMG/M metagenome (GOLD analysis project Ga0114974, IMG submission 87318) | Freshwater microbial communities from Lake Simoncouche, Canada to study carbon cycling - S_130206_EF_MetaG | ecosystem: Environmental > Aquatic > Freshwater > Lake | place: Lake...
ACCCCACACCTGTAACGACTAATTCACCTACTCCGTCAATGCAACTTACTGATGGTTATTTCAGTGGAACGTCATTGAATGTTAGTGATAGTGTGGTCGCGGTGGTTAGGGCAACTAATACAGGCAACCAATCACACACAATAACTTTGGTCACTGAAGGTTCACAACATTATTCATATGCGGTTTCAACAATACCAACACAACAAGGTTTAACCTGCGATACTTTAAGTGGTTGTAGTGTTATTCAAACAATTCAAACTAATATTTCAAATAAGTTTGATAAAAGTGGGGGAACAGTATCGGGGGACACAACATTCACAAATGGATTAACCGCAACTACAATATCGGGTACAACATTTTATGGTGACGGAACAAACTTAACAGGTGTTGTTAAAGGTTCAGGTACAACAAATTATATACCAAGATGGACAGGAACAACAGGATTAGGTAATAGTTCAATTACAGATGATGGAACTACCGTAGGAATAGGTGGGGGAGCAGCCGTTACAAAGTTATATGTACAAGGTGATGGTACTCAAACTTATGCAATACAAGCAACAACACCTGCGGTTGGAGGATATGGTGTTTATTTTTATAGTTATAATGGTGGAAAATTTGAAGGTTTTGGAAATGGAAGTTCTGCAACAAGTTACGGTGTATTTGCAACGGCACAAGACAGTATAACAAATATAGGCGTATATGGTATTGCTAGTGTTGATAGTTATGGTGCAACTACCAATATTGGTGGACGTTTTTTAGCACAATCAGCTACTAACAATTATTCATTACAACTTGAGGATGGTACAGAAGGACTTAATAAAGTGTTGATATCCAAAACCTCTGATGGTAAATCCAATTGGAGTTCAAATTTAACAGGGTTAACATCAGTATCCGCAACAACAGTAAGTGCAACAACATTAACTTTAGTTTCTGCGAATGTACCACCAACCCCATCTGTCTCAACACCATTCATTGATGATTATACTAGGGGTACCCTTTCCCCAGGAGGAACACCATCCCTAACATACACAAACACAAATACAGGTACAGGAAATGCCACAATAGTAACTAATTATTTGAATATTGCTAATGGGGGTACTGCCGGACAATCTTACACAACAGTTCCTCTTTCAGGATTTGGTTCACCATTTAACCCAACATTATCAAGTAATAACTCATTATCTACAATTGAGTGGACTTTCAATTTAAGGACTAATAGAGCGTCAATATTTGCGGGATTTGGGGCTTCCTCATACGCAGGGGCGGTTGTGTTAGCAGGATCAAACACTAACTTACAAAGTACGGGTAGTGGTTACGCATTAGTCTATGGTACGACAGGTACACGAAATTGGAAACTTGTTAAATATAATAATGGTCTTGCGGGGACTCAAACAGATATTATTACTGGTGGTCTTTTCGCAGGTAACACAAATTATGTCAGTGCTAGAATTGTATACACTCCATCAACAAATACTTGGTCATATTACTTTAGAGATGATGGAGCATCTGCATGGGGTGATCCAACAACAACAAGTACATTAATAGGTTCTGCGGTTGATAGCACATACACCTCAACACTTATGAGTGTGTTTGGGGTATTCTTCAATTACTCTACTGCAGCATCACAAAATTTACAATTTGATAATTTAAGAGTACAACAAAGTGTAAGTGCAAGTGCAACTACTATAGACCAATTAACATTAAAAAATAATAGTGGTACTGAGGTTTTCAAAGTAAAAGATGACGGTACAACAACTATCGCAGGAACTGTAACATCGTCAATCGGTTTCTTTGGGTCTTTTTCAGGTACTTACACAGGTAATGGAAGTTCTTTAACTTTAGGTCAATCAGGTATAATGGTTACGGGTACCTCCCAATTAAATCTTACAAGTGCAACAACTGCGTTGACTTTAATTCCAGGTTTATCAACAACATTTACAGTTTCGGGTCAAACAATGGTCTACATACAGACAAATGGTGGTGTTAATACACTTGCAACAACTTCAACAGGTGGTTCGGCATTAGATGTTGCGATTTTAGTTGATGGTGCGGTATTATCAGCAGGTGGATATCAAAGAATGTATGCGGATAACCCAACGGCAGCGGCACTTGCTAACGTTACGAACTGGGTTGCCAATTGGAATACTTCAGTAATACTTACTTTAGCCGCAGGATCACATACAGTTGAAGTGGATGCGGTCTATGTTCAGGGATCTTCCGCATCTGTTAGTGGGATTGCCAATTCAATAAAACAAGGAACATTAACAGTAATGGTTTTAAAAAATAATTAATATGAATTATACAGATTGGAATATATTAGTAATAACCCTTTATCAAAACGGGGTAACAATACATAAAAGTTCAACCATGAGAGTTGACATTGAAAAGATGGATAGTTTAATGGTTAAAACATTATTGATTGATGTTTTATTTATGATGACATCCGAAACTTTTAAAACTCAAACTAACTCAGATTTACCCTTAAATTGTAATAATTGGGATGAAATGAGTCTATCGTTATTTTTATATGATAATGAATATAAAAATATTATTTTAAACAGATCAGAATTTACAAGTGACTTACTTGAATCAAATGATTTTTTATATAACAAATATATTGAATTATTGGGAATAGTATAAGTAAATCTTACTTAGGTTTACTATTTGATCTAATGTAAATATTTATGGTATATGTTAGTATTACAAATTGATAGTATCACAGGAACAACATTACCCTATATTATATATGTGTGTGACGTATATGGAAATCAATGTGCGGTTCTATCATACATAAACACTCCAATACCTCCATCAATAACGTTAAACATACCTTCCCAATTTAATAACGTTCCGGCAATAGGAATTAAAATAATTGACGCAAATGGTTGTGAAGAATTTTCCATATTAAATTGTGGTGAGGGATCTTTTTGATGGTCAAAAATAACATCGTAAATAATTCACACCAATTATAATCCACAATAAGATTTTGGAATTATATAGGTGTTGATATTTATTATCAAATGCCGTATCAAATAACATTAACAGTATCGACAGGAACACCACCATATAATATTTTTGTATGTGATGTAACAAACACGTATTGTTATTATGCGACGACATTTGGTGGGGGGACAACGACTTTTTATTCCCCATCACCATTAGATGAAACAACCCCAATTTTAGTAAAAATAATAGATTATCAAAATTGTGAAACATTCCAATACTATCAATGTGTTCCAACTAATACCCCAACCCATACACCAACATTAACCCCAACCGTAACGGGTCCTTGTACTTGTTGTTGTCTTGCGGTTAGTTGTAATAATATCAATGGGGGATCTTTTACATATACAGATTGTTTTGGAAATGTAATTGGTAATGTTCTTGTTGCCGGTAATTCAATTGTATATTATTGTGGTAGTAATGTAACAAATTTAAATAATGTTATTTTAAATTATGGGTTACCATGTATTGATAATAGTTGTGTTTTACCAATACCAACCTTAACCCCAACACCAACGGCAACATTAGCCTCTACATCAACGCCAACACCAACGACTACATCAACTAATACCCCAACATTAACTCAAACGTTAACTTCAACGCCTACAAACACCCCAACATTAACTCAAACGTTAACTTCAACGCCTACTAACACACCTACGTTAACACCTACTAATACCCCTACATTAACACAGACATTAACTCAGACGTTAACACAGACACCTACAAACACACCTACAAACACACCTACGTTAACTCAGACATTAACACCGACTCAGACATTAACACAAACTTTAACACCGACTCAGACATTAACTCCGACTAACACACCTACGTTAACACAAACTGTAACTTCCACCCCTACTAATACACCAACGTTAACAAAAACATTAACACCAACACCAACTAATACTCCGACTTTAACACAGACATTAACTCCAACTAATACCCCTACGTTAACAAAAACATTAACGCCTACCCCTACTAATACTCCGACGTTAACAAAAACATTAACGCCTACCCCAACTAATACTCCGACGTTAACTAAGACTTTAACACCAACCCCAACTAATACGCCGACATTAACTAAGACTTTAACGCCTACACCAACCAACACACCTACGTTAACTCAAACTGTTACCCCTACACCAACCAACACTCCGACGTTAACTAAGACTTTAACACCAACGCCAACTAATACACCAACGTTAACTAAGACTTTAACTCCGACCCCTACCAACACACCTACGTTAACCCAAACGTTAACCCCAACCCCTACTAATACGCCTACGTTAACCCAAACGTTAACCCCAACTAATACTCCAACTTTAACACAGACATTAACACCAACGCCAACCAATACTCCTACATTAACAAAAACATTAACCCCAACACCAACCAATACAACTACATTAACTCAAACATTAACCCCAACCAACACACCTACGTTAACTAAGACTTTAACCCCTACACCTACTAACACTCCGACGTTAACTCAAACTGTAACGTCTACTCCGACCAACACACCAACATTAACTCCAACGTTAACAAAAACTTTAACCCCAACACCAACTCAGACTGTAACTCAGACTGTAACTCAGACTGTAACTCAGACTGTAACTTCTACGCCAACTAATACTCCGACGTTAACTCAAACGTTGACAACAACTCCTACCAATACTCCGACGTTAACAAAAACTTTAACCCCAACACCAACGTTAACTCAAACTTTAACTCAGACGTTAACTCCAACGCCTACATTAACACAAACCGTAACTTCTACACCAACAAATACTCCGACCAACACACCAACATTAACTCAGACTTTAACACCTACTAATACTCCGACGTTAACACAAACAGTAACTTCTACACCAACTAATACCCCTACATTAACACAGACTTTAACACAGACTTTAACTTCAACCCCAACTAATACTCCGACATTAACATTAACACCAGGATCAACACCTACTCCTACACCTACAATTACATTAACCTCAACACCTACTAATACTCCGACATTAACAGGAACATTAACACCAACCCCTACTAATACTCCAACATTAACTCAGACGGTAACAAAAACTTTGACACCAACACCTACTAACACACCAACGTTAACTCAAACTTTAACTCAGACGTTAACTCCAACACCTACAAATACTCCTACGTTAACTCAGACTTTAACTCCAACTCCGACTAACACACCTACATTAACTAAGACCTTAACACCAACGCCAACTAATACATCTACATTAACTCAGACTTTAACTCCAACTAATACTCCTACATTAACTAAGACTTTAACACCAACTCCGACTTTAACCCAAACTTTAACTCCGACTAATACTCCTACGTTAACACAAACTTTAACTCCGACCCCAACTAATACTCCTACGTTAACCCAAACTTTAACCCCAACCCCTACTAATACACCTACATTAACTCAGACATTAACTCCAACTAATACTCCGACATTAACGCAGACTGTAACTTCTACACCAACTAATACACCTACGTTAACAAAAACTTTGACACCAACACCTACTAACACACCAACGTTAACCCAAACTTTAACGCCTACACCTACTAATACACCAACATTAACTCAGACGGTAACAAAAACTTTGACACCAACACCAACAAATACTCCTACGTTAACCCAAACTTTAACTCAGACGTTAACTCCAACACCTACATTAACTAAGACCTTAACACCAACACCAACAAATACTCCGACTTTAACCCAAACGTTGACACCTACTAATACACCTACGTTAACAAAAACTTTGACTCCAACTCCTACTAACACTCCGACTTTAACACAAACATTAACTCCTACTCCGACTAATACTCCTACGTTAACTAAGACTTTAACACCAACACCAACAAATACTCCAACATTAACTCAGACGTTAACGCCTACGCCAACTAATACACCTACGTTAACTAAAACTTTAACACCTACACCAACTAATACACCTACGTTAACCCAAACGTTAACGCCTACCCCAACTAATACCCCAACAAAAACTTTAACACCAACACCAACATTAACCCCAACACCAACGTTAACAAAAACTTTAACACCTACTCCTACTCCAACATCAACATCAACATGTTTTAGTTATACTTTAACAAATACTGGTGGAAATTTTGGACCAAGTTCCGTATACACATTTACACCTTGTTGTACCAATATTAATTCATCACCAGTAACTTTAAATCCGCTCGGAGTCGAGTTTACCGAAGTTTGTTCAAGTACAGTACCTGTTTTAACATCTGGGTTTGGATCTATCACTTTAAACGGTACTTGCGAGTATTGTGGAACATGCTATTGTTGGGATTTAACTAATAACAATGACGAGTTGACCACATTTACTTATGTTAATTGTTCAGGGGATACCGTATTGCAAGATGTTAATGTTGGGTCGACAATATCCGTTTGTTCTTCAAGTTATATATCATCAACTGCAATAACAACAGCTACTCGTAGAGGAAATTGTTCAGGTGGAGTTTGCCCTACACCAACACCAACACCTACTAAGACTTTAACTCCTACACCGACTAATACTCCTACATTAACATTAACAAAAACATTAACGCCAACACCAACATTAACAAAAACATTAACACCAACTCCGACTAATACTCCAACTTTAACACAGACATTAACCCCAACGCCAACAAACACCCCAACTTTAACTAACACTCCAACTCCTACGTTAACTCCGACGTTAACGCCAACAAGAACACCTACATTAACTCCGACGTTAACGCCAACTAAAACATTAACGCCAACGCCCACTAGTACTGTACCAGCATTTGTTGGTTTATCCGCTTGTGACCCAATATTTTCAATAGGTAATAATCCCGGGGTTGGATATAATTATTTTTCTTATAAAGTGTCAACAAATTTAACTCAGAAGATTCTGACACCAATTGTTATTTCATACAATATAGCTCGAACAAACAATAGATTTTGGTTAGAAAATGGTAGTTCATCTACGGTAACACAAATTAGGGAATATAGTTTAGTAGAAAGCCCATACAGCGTATCATTAATTAGAACGATACCGGTTAATAATACCTCAGTGGGGGTTGGATATAATGGATATTTCGCGCTGAATAACACGACTTTACTTGCTAGTAGTGGTTCATATCCTTCATCATTGTATTCCATAGATATAACATCGACAGCGGTTACTACATTTAAATGGAATACCCCAGCAACAAGAGCGATTACCGCTAATATTCTCTATACAACAAACGGTAGAGTTTTATATCTTAATATGGATACTTCAGCGTCTCAAATAACTTATATAACCCAAAAAGTGTATTCAACAGGTGTTCAAGAGTTTGATGTTCAAATCGGATCCGCTGGAGATACTTTTCGAAATATGTTCCAAGAAGGTAATTCAATTTACGTCACAAAACTCACAGGACAAGTTTATAGAGTTAACCCATCAAACCCAACACCATTAACTTTAGTTGGGTCAGTTACTGTTGTTGATCCTTCTCTCTTAGGTGGTGCGGCACAAACAAGTAGTTGTATTACAATACCAATACTCCCATCTTCTTGGGGTACAGTATAACAAACCGAAAATTGGTTAAAGAAAATGGTTTAGATTATAAATAATAAAAAAACTTTATTTCTTTAACATCACATCCCAAAATACAATATGGGGGGTTGGTTGTTAATTTAACAAATCTATTTATTTTAAATAATTTCACATTATTTTTTTCTTAAAAAAGAAATATGAGAATTTTTGTGCAAATTGCATCCTATAGAGACCCACAGTTAATTCCAACAATAAAAGATATGTTGGATAAAGCAAAAAAACCAAAAAACATTAGTCTTGGTATTGCAAGACAATTCCACCCTGAAGATGGTTTTGATGATCTGTCAGAATATGAAAATGACGATAGATTCAGAATCTTAAATATTCCTTATACGGAATCAACGGGAGTATGTTGGGCAAGACATTTAACCCAACAACTTTATAAAGGTGAGGAATATACTCTACAACTTGATTCTCATATGAGATTTGAACAAGATTGGGATGACACCTTAATTAAAATGATCAAACAACTACAGAAGAAAGGACATAAAAAACCTTTATTAACGGGATATGTTTCTTCTTTTGATCCTGATAATGACCCACAAGGTAGAGTTAAAGAGCCGTGGAGAATGTCTTTTGATAGATTTACACCTGAGGGTTGTGTGTTCTTTTTACCTGAAACAATACCAGGTTGGAGCAAACTAAAAAGTCCAATTCCCTCAAGATTTTATTCGGCACATTTCTGTTTTACTTTAGGTCAGTTTAGTACGGAAGTACAACATGATCCTGAGTTTTATTTTCACGGAGAAGAGATTTCAATTGCGGTAAGAGCATATACTCACGGATATGATCTATTCCACCCACATAAAACAGTCATTTGGCATGAATACACTCGTAAGGGTAGAACAAAACAATGGGATGATGATAAAGAATGGGGTAAACGTAATGAAAGATGTCATCAGAAAAATAGACAATTATTAGGTGTTGATGGTGAAACTCCCGATAGTGATTATGGTATCTATGGTTTAGGAACAGAAAGAACCGTACAGGACTATGAAAAATATGCAGGACTTTTATTCTCAAAAAGAGCGGTACAACAATATACTTTAGATAAACAATACCCACCAAACCCTTATAACTATAGTTCTGAAGAGGAGTGGAAAGAGTCATTCTCCTCAATCTTCAAACATTGTATTGATGTTCATTATGGTAGTATACCTGAACCCGATTATGATTTTTGGGTGGTGGCATTCCATAATTCAAAGGACGAAACATTATATAGATTAGACGCTGGAATCGATGAGATTAATAGAATGAAAAATGATCCTGATGGTTATTGTAAAATATGGAGAGAATTTAATGCCACAGATAAACCAACCTATTGGGTGGTATGGCCTCACTCAGTATCAAAAGGGTGGTGTGATAGATTAACAGGTAACTTATAAAAATAAAAAAATAATTATATGAATTTAAAAATTGCAATTGCTCAGTTCTACACTTCTAACGTATCTTACGGTAAATACACAGAAGAAATTAATAAAAAATATTGTGAAGAACAAGGGTATACATATCACGTTGAGAAAGATGATAATAAAATAAACACCGAATTGGAAGGAAGATCCGCAACATGGTATAAACCAAAATTCATTGCTGAGGTTTTTGAAACCCATAACCCCGATTATGTTTTATTTTTAGATGCGGATGCTATTGTTTCCGACCCATCAAGAAGAATTGAGGAGTTTATTGAAGAAGGATTTAACATTATATGTACAGAAGATTACGGTCCAAGTGTTATAAATGCTGGTGTGTTCTTATTAAAGAATAGTGATTGGACTAAAATGATATTAAAAAAATGGTGGGATGTTTGTGATACGTTAACAGGTGGACCTAATAATGAATTAGGTTTTTATAAAACAGGTTTATGGCATGACCAAACTTGTTTTGGACATCTTATTACTAGTAGGTTAGACTCCAAAGATAATATTAAGGTTATAACTAATAAAGTTCTTAATGGTAGGATATATAAACATTCCGTTAACAACAATTTTATTTTCCATGCGTTTTCATATGGAGATCAACCATATAGAACTTTTGACCACATTTATAACACGGTCTTTAATATTAATACCGATGAAAGAGAAAGTATGAGTAATATTGCAAAAAGATACCCAACAGACAAAGATTTTACCCACAATTATTTTAATTCAGTTTATGAAAGATATTTTTCTCCAATCAGAGATGAAGTTAAAAAGTTTTGTGAGGTTGGTGTTGGTGGTTTTTGGGAAGAAGCAGGATGGGTTCCCGGCAATTCATTACGTGTGTGGGATGAGTATTTTCCAAATGCTGAAATCTTAGGTTTAGATATTAATTCTTTTAACTTAACTAGTCAAGGTAAAGTTGTGGTTGATTATATTGATCAATCAAATAAAGTACTTGTTGATGAATACGCATCAAAAATATCTGAATATGATATCATTCTTGATGATGGATCTCACGTTATGTATGATCAACAAATTACAATGTCGGCATTTTTTAAATCACTTAAGAGTGGTGGTATATTTGTGATGGAAGATCTTCACACAAGTCCTGAGGTAAGAATGCCAGAAAAGAATGCGATATGGAATTGGGGTGACCCAACTAAGATAACAACATTAGAGATGTTGGAAAGTTTTGTTAACACAGGTAAAATTATTTCTGATTACCTATCTGAAGAAGAAAAACTTTATTTAGAAGAAAATATTAGTTCTGTGGATATTTTTACTGTGGCACCTACAAGTATAACATCTATCATCTATAAAAAATAATTTATGGTTATAGTTGTTTTATATTGTTACATGGTTGATGATTGGTACGATAGGTTATCAAAACAACTTCAAAGAGTTCAAGACAGTTCATTATATGATGAACTTAATGAATTCCATTTAGTTGTTACAGATATTAATCAAAATCAAAAAGAGATACTTGATAATTTATTAATTAAATACCCAAAAATTATTTTAGATTATAATACTCGTAATGATTACGAAAGTCATGCTCTTTCTAAAATTGATAATATTGCGAGAACATATGGTGATTGTAAAATTTTATATTTTCACACTAAAGGGGTGTCTAACAAATATAAAAATTTAGTAACAAATGAACCCTATGATCTAAAAGTTGATGGTATTAAATGTTGGGCAGAATTATTGGAGCATTTTGTTATTGACCACTGGAGAGAATGTGTTAATAAATTAGATGAATACGATACTGTTGGTGTAAACAATGTCGGTAATTGGTGGTGGGGAAATTTTTGGTGGTCAAATTCAAAACACATAAAAAATAATATACCATTTGATCAGTATTTTGGGGGATCAAGATGGCAATGCGAATCTTGGTTACACGAATCAAATAAAAACATTGATGACATTAAATACTTTCAATTTCACCACTTTAATTACGACCCTTATTATTCAGTCCTACCAAAATACTTTTACGATAATACAGACATATCTAATTTAGAAATTAAAGTTATAGATTCAAAATTTGGATATTTTGCCGAACAAAGGGATGAAGGTCGAGGATTAAGTGAAAATGAAGACAATATTGTTGATGTAACAAATAAAGTTATTGAACTATTAAAACTTTCGGATAATAAAACTTTTGGTTTTTTCCCTGAACAATCTTTTATTGGGGATCACCCATATAAAGGTAACGATAAATCAATTAGGATTTTATTTAAAACAAATATAGATCCTGAAAAAACATACACCTTAACCTCTTATCACCAAAATATAATAAAATTATGAAAAAAATTCTATTTTTAATTCTAACTTCAAAAACCCACAACCATAGGGGTGAAATAAATATTGATCGGGTGGATTTAACTAGAAAATTAGACGCAATCAATACTTGGGTTGGCGATGTTTTAGATACAGATAATGATGTTATTTTTTTTGATGGTGAAAATAAAGAGGTATCATTTGATGAAAATAGTAAAACATTACACCTAACTGATTATGACGGATATGAAGATGGGGTTACTTTAAGTAAATTATTTCCCAAAGTTAAATCGGCATTAAAATGGGTGTATGAAAATAAAGAGTTTGATACTTTATATATATGTGATGATGACATTTATATAAATTTACCTGAGTTTTTAAAAATAAGTTTCAATCATGACTTTATGTCTAATGGTTCATTAGGTGGGGGAGGATTTTTCTTAAACAAAAAGGCAATAAAATCAATTATAAATTATGAAAATACTCATCATAAACATTGTGATCAATTAATATTTGATGTTATTAATAGTGATAATACATTAACAAAATCATTTAGTAATGATAGATGTTGCCCTTTTTATATTCCGGGAGAATTGTATTCGACAATACATTATGTGACAGGAAAAAGATCTTATTTTTTACATAATATTTTTAAATTTTACCATGAAAATGGATATACAAATAGAAAAATTATTTTAGGTGGTGGTTTAGACTCCTACCATAAAAATAAAATTGTAAGTTATGAATCATTAGTTGGTAGAAAAACATCAAGATGGTACGATTTTACTGTAGATTCAAATAATTGGGAATACCATAGTGGTTACGCTAGAAGTACGGTATCTGTTAATAATCTAAAAAACTTTTGGCCTTACGGAGAAAGAACCACAAAATTCTTCGTAGTTAATTTTGATAATTTATTATCAGATTATATCAACACTAATTTATTTTACCCAAATTTAGAATATATTATTAATAAATGTGAAGAATCACTAATAGATAATGGGAATGTATTTCTAATGTCCGAAAAAAATGAAAATATAAATGGTTGGGTAATAGATAATGATATTAAAATCTCGCATAAACTAAATTTTGAATTATTAAATAATTGTAATTTTTATAGAAAAATTAAATAGTATGAATAAAAATATAACATTAGTTACAGGTCTTTGGGATATGGGTAGAGGTAACCTTGATGGATGGGCAAAAAGAGATTTTGAATATTATAAAACTAGATTCTTTGAGTTTTTAGAAACAGATGTACAAATGTGTATTTGGATACCTAAAGATTTGGAGGAAGAAGTTTTAAAGATACGAGGTGATAGACCAACTAAAATTTTTATAAAGAATTTAGAGGATTTTAAAACTTGGAACCCATTTTTTAGTAAGATCCAAGAAATACGTAATACTGATAGTTGGAGAAATTTTGCGGGTTGGTTGAAAGATTCCCCACAGGCGACATTGGAATTTTATAATCCGATGATGTTCACAAAAATGTTTATGTTAAATGATTCATCAATTATAAACCCATTTAATTCTGAATATCTTTTTTGGATTGATGGTGGCTTAACAAATACGGTTAGTTCAGGTTATTTTATTAAAGACAAAGTTTTAGATAATTTAGAGAATTATATGTTATCATTAGATAAAGAATATGTTCATATAACCTATCCTTATGAGGCTAATGATGAAATTCATGGGTTTGAAAGAAGTGGTATGTCAAAATATTGTGGTACTGACTATGTTAATTATGTAGCAAGAGGTGGTTTCTTCGGTGGTCATAAAAATACAATCCATAATATGAATACATTATATTATGGGATAATGGAATCCACATTAAAGGATAATTTAATGGGTGCGGATGAATGTTTATTTACAATATTATGTCATAATCACCCTGACTTAATTCATAGGTTTAAAATTGAAGGTAATGGATTGGTATGGCCGTTTTTTGAAAATTTAAAAAGTTTTGAACAACCTATTGATGTTGAAACTAAAATAAAAAATAATGATGTTGTTGGTAGTGAAATAGGATTATATGTAATTACATTTAATTCACCAAAACAATTTGAAACTTTAATTGAGTCTATGTTGGATTATGATCCATCATTTCTAACTAAAACTAAAAAATATCTACTTAATAATTCGACAGACTTATCAACAACTGAAAGATATATTCAACTGTGTGACCAATATGGGTTTGAACATATTAAAAAAGATAATATTGGTATAACAGGTGGTAGACAATTTATTGCAGAACATTTTAATGATCAAAATAATTTAAGTCATTATTATTTCTTTGAGGATGATATGTTTTTCTACAATGGTTCTGAAATAACTTGTAAGAATGGATTTATTAGAAAAATAAAAAACATATTTGACAATACTTTAAAAATTATTAAAGAAGAGAAATTTGATTTTTTAAAGTTAAACTTTACAGAATTTTATGGTAGCCATAATAAACAATGGGCTTGGTATAATGTTCCACAATCATTTAGAGAATCCCATTGGGTAAATAACCCAAGATTACCTGAACATGGTTTAGATCATAATTCACCTAATTTAGAATTTAAACACATTAAATCTTACAATGGAATACCATATGCTACAGGTGAAATATACTTATGTAATTGGCCAATAGTAATGTCAAAAGAAGGTAATTATAAATGTTATCTCAAAACAAAATTTGGTATGCCTTACGAACAAACTCTTATGTCTCATTGTTACCAAGAAATGGTAAAGGGTAATATAACGGGTTCTGTGCTACTTGCAACGCCAACTGATCATAATAGATTTGATTTTTATGATGGTAGTTTAAGAAAAGAATGTTAAAGTATTTTATTACTCTTCCTTAAATTATCTTCCGCCCATAGAGGTTGAAGATTAGTATAATGACAAAGTTTATAAATTTCTTCTTCGGTATTTGCGGACGATAATGGTATTATGTGGTCTATGTGTATGTACTTACCCATTAAATCCCAAGTCATCCCTTCGGTAAATTGGTTTTCAAGGTGTTCTTTAAGAAACTTCGGAGAACAACCTACAATATCAAACGTTTTATTTTGTTTTATAATATTGTTATTTTTTAGAAAAGTATAGATTCTACCTCTTACATTATGTGATAAACGATAAATTGGGTTATTTATTTTTTTAGTTTTTAAAAATTCATTACGTTTTTCTCTATTAATATTATTATATTTTTTATTATATTCTAAACGTTTTTCTCTATTATTATAGTAATATTTTGTGCTGAGGGTTCTGAATTTTTCTAAATTTTTTTCTTTATTTTCGTGATAATGTTTTTTAACTCTTTCTATAAGAACTTCTTTATTATTTTGATAATATTTTTTAACGTAATTAGGATTTTTTTCACGAAATTTTTTATGATAATCGGGATTATCTATTTTCCATAATTTTAAATATGTTTTATTTTCATTTACTCTTGTTTTTGTATAAATAATTTTACATTCTTTACAAGAACTATAATAACCATCTATTTTTGATTTATCCGTGTAAAACTCACAAACCTCTTTTTCTTCTTTACATTTACTACATATCTTTGTTTGCATAATACTCTATTAATAATTTCTCTAACAATCTTGATTTATTTGTTTTTTCTTTAACCATACGATTAAATAAACGAGGATCTAAACTTATTCCAAACTTAACCTTTCTGTCTTCAACTAATTTTAATTTTCTTCCCATATTATATAAATATCGCAAAAAATTAAAAAGTATCACTTTTTTTAAATTAAAATAAAAAAATCAAGTATTTATATATAAAACAATTAAATGGAGTGGTACATAAAAAAAAATGCTACGTTACCCGTTTTAAAGATGCAAGTCGTTAAAGACGGTAGAAGTGATTATAATAAGATGATGGAAATGATTGTGGAATCTTCTATCTTTTTTTCAATGGTAGATACTGAGACGGGGATTCCAAGAATTGTTACTAGACCCGCTGGATTTGTTGAGAAAACATTAATGGATCCTAATGCTGAGTATGAATATTATGTTTATTATCAATTCACATCAAATGACACAAGAAAAGTTGGGAGATATGAAGGCCAGTTCTTATTAAGAAATTCAGATGGTACATTAATTTTACCTATTAGAGAAAAACTATATATAAACGTACAGGAAAGTTTCATTGCTGATGATCTTCCGTATGAGTCTTGTTATGTTGTTGAGTTCCCTTGTTGTGCAAGTATCCCAACAACATCTACAACAACCACAACCCCTTGTCATAGTTGTGGACCATGTTGTCCTCCAACACCAACCCCTTTAACAACAACCACAACCACAACCCCTACTCCAACATCAACACCTCCTGAAAATGTTGTTTATGATTTATCTATAGATGTGACAGCTGGTTCTATTGTTGTTGATTGTGTGTTGACATGTGATCGACCTGTTGATCAACTTGTGACATTAGAGGTTAATACTATTTTAGATTTGTTGTCTGGAGGTTCAATTAATATACCGGCAACGGTATCTATATTACCAAATGAATTGTCAGGAACTATTCAGGTGATTAATACTGATTATGATTACTCTGATTTAGGGGAGACTGGGTATTTTGAGACTGGTGAAGTAAATGTGAGTGGGTTAACTTATAACCTTAATGGGGTTTTGAATCATTTCATTGTTACTCCAACACCAACTCCGACTAATACGACTACACCAACTGTAACCCCAACAAAGACTTTAACTCCTACACCGACTCCTACACCAACAACATTAAACGATAATTTAATTGTTTATTATGGTAAATTGGAAAAATTATTTGTTGATTCAAATGATATGGTAGATTTGGGTATTTTGGAGACTAAAAATATTAAAAATGTATATTTATCTTACGGTATGATACCAGGGTATTGTTATGTGGTTGTTCCTGAGATATTGGATCAGCCGGTACACTTTAAAAACAGTGTTGATGGATGTAATGGATTTACCATTCCGTTCGCAAGACTTGACGACATTAGTGTATATGACTCAAATGGTGTTGCCAGTGTATATTATGTGTATAGATCTTATGTGTCAACAAGTTCAAGTGTTGATGTATGGGTTTGTGATTAAAAAAAATTATATGTAAATGTCAGAATTTGAATTACTAGGAGGTATTGGTGTAATGGGCTTTATAAGCCCGATGGATACAAGAGACTCTTATGCTGTTATTGACCCAATTTATGGTATTGATGGACTTAGAAATGTTCATTCGATCCATGATTTAAATACCATTCCGTTTCTGAGAAGAAGGTCGGGTATGATTGTGGGGGTTAATGGTGGTGAGAAGTATTTCAAGTTAAAAAAGATTTCATGGATAAATGATATTACTGATTGGGTTGAAATTGATTTAACTAAAATCATTTATATAGATAAGGAGATTCCTTATGGAGTAATTGATGGAATTAACGATATTTTTGAATTATCTTCTGACCCAATTCCCAATTCTGAGCATTTATTCTTAAATGGGTTATTAAATGATTCTGGTATAGATGAGGACTATTTAATTGAAGGTAAGACCATTAAATTTTCCATTCCGCCTGATATTGGCATGAAAATAAGATGTAGTTATCGCAGTTTTTAATGAGATTGTAGATATTTATAGTTAAGTGAAATAACAAAAAAGTAAAGACTAAATGAATATTAATATGAGTGAGATTATAACCTATGTAACATCCGATTTATATTTAACCGCCTATCTAAAGACTATGGGGTATAAATTAAAGGTTGAGAAAGTTAAAACAAAATCAAACTTTATTTTTGAATCTTCCCCCGAGCTACTATCACATGTAGATGAGTATTTAACCGAAATGGGTTCCTGTGAACCGTTGGCGTACACAAACGCAATCAAGAACATTAAAAATTTATTGTACAACAAAAAATAAACATTTTAATTAATGTGTTTTTTTTTGTTAATGACCCTTTAAACCGGGTTGTGCAAAATTTCTATGTCCTTAAAAAATAAATAAATAATTAAAAACAAATTTTTATGTCAAATACTAAAATTGTATTAAATAGACAGTCTGATTTAATATTGGACAACGCGGAAATTACATCACCAGTTGGTATCGTCTTAGCTGACATCGCTGGAGCTACTGATGCAATATCTGCTGAAGAATCATTAAGAGTAGCTGCGGTAGCTGCTGAAGAATCAATGAGAATAGCTGGTGATGTTGAAGTAACTCAACTGGTAAGAAATGAACGAGATACTCGTGTCGCTGCTGTATCTACTGAAGAGTCTGCTCGTATCGCTGGTGATTTAAACCTTCAAAACCAAATCGACAATGTACTGTCTAATGTTGATGGTGCTGCTTTGGATTCATTAACGGAAATCGTTGGAGCTTTCCAATCTGCTGATGATGATTTGAATGGTGCTATCACACTTTTAGCTAACACTGCAAGTTCTGCATTGTCAACTGAAGTTGAAGCTCGTATCTCTGATGTTGACGCTGAACAAGCAAGAGCTGAATCAGCTGAAGCTGTATTGACTGCTGATTTATCTGCTGAAAGATCTGCTAGAATTCTTTCTATAGCTGCTGAAGTTGAAAAAGAAGTATCTAAAAGAATCGCTGATGTTGATGCTGAAGAGTCTCGTGCTAGCGAAGCTGAAGAAATGTTAGCTGCTGATTTATCTTCTGAAGTTGCTGCTCGTGAAGCGGCTATTTCTGCTGAGTCATCAGTTAGAAGAGAAAATGATGAGGCCGAAGAGTCTCGTGCTATCGAAGCTGAAGGTTCATTAGCTACAGTTATCGCTGCTGAACACAGTGAACACATCGCAAACGAATTATCTATCGTTACTGCAATGGATGCTGCTGATTCATCTGAAGCATCTGCTCGTATCGCTGGTGATGCATCATTAACTGCTGATTTAGCTGCTGAAGGTGTTCGTGCTGGAAACGCTGAAGGCGTATTAACTGCTAATTTAGCTGCTGAAGGTGTTCGTGCTGGAAATGCTGAAGCTAGTTTAGCTACTGATTTAGCTTCTGAAATCATGAACAGAGGTAATGCTATTGATAATGAGCAATCTGCAAGAATCGATGGTGACCAATCACTACAAAACCAAATTGATTTCATCACAGACAACACTGATGCTGCTGCAATTGATTCATTAACTGAAATCGTTGCTGCTTTCCAAAGTGCTGACGGAGAAATCAATGGTGCAATTACTACATTAGCAGATGCTGCTGGTGCTAACTTGTCAACTGAGGTTGCTCGTGCTACAAGTGTTGAAGGTGTATTAACTGCTGATTTATCTACTGAAGTTGCTGCAAGAGAAGCTGCTGTTTCTATGGAAGAAGCTGCTCGTATTGCTGCTGAGTTAGTTTTAACTAATAGTTTATCTGTTGAAGTTGCTGCACGTATCGCTGATGTTGATGTTGAAGAAGCAAGAGCAATGGCTGCTGAGTTAGTTTTAACTAATGATTTATCCGCTGAAGTTGCTGCTCGTATCGCTGATGTTGATGCTGAAGAGTCTCGTGCTATGGCTGCTGAGTTAGTTTTAACTAACAACTTGTCTACAGAAATGTCTGCACGTATTGCTGACGTTGATGCTGAAGCATCTCGTGCTACTGCTGCTGAAGGTATATTAACTGCTGATTTATCAAGTGAAGTTGCTAACAGAGGAACAGCTGTAACTGCTGAAGCTTCTTACAGAGTTGCTGGAGATTTATCTCTACAAAACCAAATTGACTTCATCACAGAAAACATCGACCCAGTTGCTATCGATTCATTAACTGAAATCGTTGCTGCTTTCCAATCTGCTGATGGTGATATTAACGGAGCAATTACAGAATTAGCTGATGCTGCTGGTGCTAACTTGTCAACTGAAGTTGCTCGTGCTACAAGTGCTGAAGCTGTATTGACATCTGATTTATCAAGTGAAGTATCTGCAAGAATTGCTGATGTTGATGCTGAAGAGTCTAGAGCTACTGCGGCTGAGTTAGTTTTAACAAACGATTTATCTTCTGAAGTATCAAACAGAATTGCTGACGTTGATGCTGAAGAGTCTCGTGCTACTGCTGCTGAGTTAGTTTTAACAAACAACTTGTCTACTGAAGTTTCTAACAGAATTGCTGACGTTGATGCTGAACAAGCAAGAGCTGAAAGTGCTGAAGCTGTATTGACTGCTGATTTATCAAGTGAAATGTCTGCTCGTATCGCTGATGTTGATGCTGAAGAGTCTAGAGCTATGGCTGCTGAAGATTTACTTGATGGTGACCTTCGTTCTGAAATGATGAACAGACAAATTGCTGTTGATGCTGAAGCATCTTACCGTGTTTCAGGTGATTTGTCACTTCAAAACCAAATTGACTTCATTACATCTAACGTTGATGCTGCTGCAATCGATTCATTAACTGAAATCGTTTCTGCGTTCCAATCTGCTGATGGTGATATCAACAACGCAATCACTACATTAGCTGATGCTGCTGGTGCTAACTTGTCAACGGAAGTTGCAAGAGCTGAAAGTGCTGAAGCTGTATTGACTGCTGATTTATCAAGTGAAGTATCTAATAGAGAATCTGCTGACACTAGTTTAGCTGTTGCTTTATCTATTGAAGTGTCTAAAAGAAATGATTTAGGACAAAGCGTTTATTCTGAAGTTTCTAACAGAACTGCTGACGTTGATGCTGAAGAATCAAGAGCTATCGCTGCTGAAGGTGTTTTAACATCAGATTTATCTTCTGAAGTTGCTAACAGAGAAGCTGCAATATCTGCTGAAGAATCAATGAGAGTTGAAGCTGACGCATCTATCGCTGCTGAATTGTCTTCTGACATTGCTGGATTAGCTGATGTTGATGGAACAACTATCGTTCTTAACGGTGATACTAACCAAATCGAATTGGCTGACGAAGTTGCTGCTGGTGCTGGTGGAAATAGAACGTTCTTAGGTGAAATAGATATCAAAACAATCTTGAAAGTAGGTGGTGTTGATGTAATGGCTGAAATTAGTTCAGAAATTGCAAGAGCTGAAGCTGCTGAAGCGTCTATCGCTGAAGAATTGTCAACTGAAGTATCTTACTTAATAGCTAACACAGATTTAGGTTCAATCGATTCATTCGCTGAAATCGTTTCTGAATTGTCTAATGAGATTGCAAGAGCTGAAAGTGTTGAGGGTTCAATTGAAACTTCTGTTAACAACTTGTCAACTAACACTGAGATGTATGTAGATGATAATAGACCTACAATGCTTGGATTCAAACAAGACCCTGATGGTGCAGTCTCAGCATTCACATGTAATGTTGAAATTGAAACACAAATTGTATTCCTTAATGGTATAATGCAACTTGAAGACCAAGATTACACTATTGCTTCTGTTGCTGGAGCGAAAGGCGCAATGAATACTGAGGTTACATTTGCTTCTGCACCAGCAGCGACAGATAGAATCAATATCTATGGTGTTTCTAACAAGATTCGTCCATTTTTAGGAATAAATTAATCCATAACACTTAACACATAAAGATAATGGGAGGATGAAATACTCCTCCCATACCTTAAAAAATAAAACAAATGATAGAAGTACCTTTAAAAATAGAAATTAAAGAAAGTCCAAATAAAGGACTTGGTGTGTTTGCGAAGGAAAAAATCTTAAAAGATGAAATCATTGAAATATGTCCTTTAATTAAATTAGATGTACCTCATAATTCAGATGTTTTAGATGACTACAGATTCTATTATCCAAGAAAAACGGCAAAAGATTATGTAGTTGTGTTAGGGTATGGGTCTTTGTATAATCATAACGACCAAAACAACGCTGATTGGAGAGATGGAAAACCAATGACATTTGAATTTTTTGCAACTAAGGACATTGAACTTGGTGAAGAAATTTATTTAAAATACGGTGGACCAGAATACTTCAAACAAAGGCCAAAAGATTGGTTGTAATAAAACAAACACATAATGGGGGAGGTTTACCTCCCCTATTTATGTTTTTTAAATAAACAATTAAAAATTAAAAAATAAAAAAAATGACACAGAATAAACTTAGAGTGAAAGGTGTTAATAGTGGTGGTGGAGTTATTTTACCACAATTAATCACTTTCACAAAAGCGGATTACGGAACTGATGTTGATGTGATATCACAATACTTAACGTTGAAACGTGGGAATAATGCTGGACTGTTTAACACTAATGAAGGGGCAACATATAATGGTACTTTCGAAGGCGGTAAAAATCATCTATGGTGTGTGGCAAATGAAGGGGACTTTACGTATGATAGTTATGTGGATTTGTGGAATACATTTGACCCATCAACAATTGACATAACTCAATTACAATCTGATTACGAGAATGGTGGTAACCTATTTGATTTTAGTGACAAATCAATGGTTCCTTGGGGTAGGGTTCATAATAGTATGCCTCTTGAAATGTTAAACAAAGAAATGATTATGTTGGATGTACTTGATGGTAAATTCTATAAAGTAAAATTCACTCAATGGACTAATGGAGGTGCTGGTGGTGGATTATCTTATACTAGACAATTGTTTTATTCAGTACCGGAGGTTCTAGTGGTGAACCTAACTCTACCATTTAATGCTAATGATGGAGATACAATTGATGGACAATTCGGGTCTTCAACAGGGTATTATAAAGTTGAATATTGGGATGGGACATCTGAGGTATTAGGTGATGGTAAAGTATACGATTCAATTTCAATGAAAGCCGATGGAATATCATCATTCTATAAACAATTCAATAGTTCAGACTTAAACAATGGACAAATAGTAATAACTAGTTGCACTTCATATGGGTCACCATCTGGAGACATTATTTTTGTCGCATTAACTAATCCATGTTATGGTAATTTTGATGTGAATAGTCTAACTAACTTAACTTATTTACATGTTCAGAATAATGAATCACTAACATCACTTAACGTATCTAGCTTAAGAAACTTAACGTATTTAGATATTAATGATAACCAATTAACTGAGATTTTATTTCCTCAGTTAATTCCATTGGGTGGGGTTATGATGATTCCAGAGTTAAAAAGTTTACAGGTTATTGGTAACCCATTACTAACAACACTTATTGGTTTAAATAATTCTAACTTAACAAGTTTAAAAATTGAAAATAACAACTCATTAACATCTCTTGATGTGAGTGGTTTATCTAACTTACCAAGTTTAGAGATCAATAGTAACACATCATTAACATCACTTGATGTAACTGGTTTAATTAACGCAACACTCTTAAGAGTTTATGATAACACATCATTAACATCACTTATTGGTTTAACTGATTTAACTAACTTAACAAGTTTATTTGTTTATTATACATCATTAACATCACTTGATATAACTGGTTTAAGTAATTTAATATATTTACAAGCTCGTGAAAATCCATTTGGCGGTACTGGTTATGACAATTTGTTAATTGAATTGGATACTAACGGTACTTCAGGAGGAACTTTCGCAGCTGGTGGTAGTACGTTTAATAGAACATCTGCTAGTAACGACGCGTTTGCTAATTTGATTGACAAAGGTTGGTCTTTGGATATGTGATAACACAATCAAAAAACACCAAGGTAGAAATATCTTGGTGTTATTATAACAATAAACAAATGACAAAAAATTAAAAGTATGGAAAAAGAAAGAAAGGTAAAATCCTTGATGCCATTTAAGATGTTAAAACGTTTTAAAACGAATGGAGAAGCTGAGTTGGAAACTCTTGGACTTAATAATAATAGAATGGGATTCAAACACCCAGAATTTCCAAAGTTTGATAAAAAATAATAATAAACAATTAAATAACTAAAAAATTATGGCAACATTCATAACATCCAAATCAGTTGGAGAAACAATCTACATTTCTGTTCATGCAACTGGATATTGGAAATATAATCACGATGGAAGTGATTCAAGTGTATTTGTAAGTGGGGAACAAACAATCTCAGTAACAAACGTAAACGGTGAATTCACAATTATATCATGTGATTCAGATGGTAATGTAAGTGGGAATATAACTTATTTGGATTTATATAATAACCAATTAACATCATTTGACGGAACTGGTTTAACAGGTTTAACTATTTTGGGTTTATCTACTAACCAATTAACATCATTTGACGGAACTGGTTTAACAGGTTTAACTTATTTGTATTTACAGAGTAACCAATTAACATCATTTGATGGAACTGGTTTATCTAGTTTAACTACTTTGGAATTAACTAGTAACCTCTTAACATCATTTGACGGAACTGGTTTATCTAGTTTAACTGAGTTGCATTTAAGTGGACCTAGAGGTGGTGGTGGGACACTAACCTCAGTTAGTAACCTTCCATCTAGTTTAACTAACTTGTATTTACAAACTAACCAATTAACATCATTTGACGGAACTGATTTATCTAGTTTAATTACTTTGAATTTAAATAATAACCAATTAACATCATTTGACGGAACTGATTTATCTAGTTTAACTGGTTTGTATTTAACAGGTAACTTATTAACATCATTTGACGGAACTGGGTTATCTAGTTTAACTGATTTACGTTTACAAGGTAACCAATTAACATCATTTGACGGAACTGGATTATCTAGTTTAACTAGTTTGGGTTTACAAATTAACCAATTAACATCATTTGACGGAACTGGTTTATCTAGTTTAACTGATTTGGAGTTACAAAATAACCTCTTAACATCATTTGACGGAACTGGTTTATCTGGTTTAACTTATTTGGGTTTAGGTAGTAATCAATTAACATCATTTGATGGAACTGGATTATCTAGTTTAACTAGTTTGAATTTAATGGGACTTAAAAGTGGTGGTACATTAACTTCGGTTAGTAACTTACCATCAAGTTTAACTAATTTACTTTTAAATAGTAATCAATTAACTTCATTTGACGGAACTGGTTTATCTAGTTTAACTTATTTGGGTTTAGATAATAACCAATTAACATCATTGGATGGGACCGGATTATCTGGTTTAATTGAGTTGTATTTACAATATAACCAATTAACATCATTTGACGGAACTGGATTATTTAGTTTAACTACTTTGGTTTTAAATAGTAACCAATTAACATCATTTGACGGAACTGATTTATCTGATTTAACTGTTTTAAATTTAGATAGTAACCAATTAACATCATTTGACGGAACAGGTTTATCTAGTTTAACTGGGTTGAATTTACAGAGTAACCAATTAACATCATTTGATGGAACTGGTTTATCTAGTTTAACTAGTTTGAAGTTATATGGTAACCCACTTACAACATTTATTGGTGGGGACATGGGTCAAATGAGTGAGTTGAATTTAAATAATTTACAATTAACATCATTTGATGGAACTGGATTATCTAGTTTAACTTCTTTGGAATTAAATAGTAACCAATTAACATCAATTGATGTGACTGGTTTATCAAGTTTAACTTATTTGGTTTTAAATAATAACCAATTAACATCATTGGATGTGACTGGTTTATCTGGTTTAACTTCATTAAATTTAAGTGGTAACCAATTAACACCATCTGTAAACAATCAAGTCTTACATCAACTTAATCAAAATGGAATAATTGAAGGTAGTTTTCAATCTAGTGGTGGAAGAACATCAGCAAGTAACGCTGATTATGATAACCTAGTAAGTTTAGGTTGGTATTTTGAAGGTTTAGATTTAATCATTGTTGGAAGTGGTAAACTAAGAGTAAAAGGAGTTAATAGTGGTGGAACTCCTCCACCCCCAACACCACAACCATGGGATGGCGGAACGATTTATAACATTGGTGCTGTCGTAACCCTTTCCAGACAAACTTGGAATTGTATCCAATATGCTCCAGCTGGTTACGGTCCATTTGGTGGATATATTGATGTTTATTGGACTTTATAATTAATATTAACACAACAAAAGAAGGGACTCAATCGAGTCCCTTTTTTATATCATAGAAATGATATTTATTTTAAGTTTTTATACAAATTTGTTTTCGGATTATATTCCAAACCATCATTACCCCCATTAAACAAGTTATAAATTAATTTATCATATGTTTTAACCAATTTCATATTATCCGCATGATATCTCATCAATACCTTATCGTTACGTTCATTATAGGAATCAATATTTTTATCATGCTCAGTTAATATATAATCCAATTGTTTAGCACCATCAACGGTATCTGAACCTTCATAATAATAACCCAAATCTTTACACATCGGAGCGTTATGTAATACAGGATATCCCATATACGCAGCATCCAAATAAATGTAATTTAATGGATTTAATATTTGATGACAGATTAATACGTCAATATGTTGGGTTAATATAAATGCTGTTTGGTATCTACTTTCAGATGTTATTTTATTGTCTTTAAATAAATCAAAAGTCCTAATCATACCCATGAACTCCTTGTGTTTGGCAACTTTCTCGGAATTGGTCAACATTAACTTATCTATATGTTCTTTACCAATCTCACCTCGATAAGACTCTTCGGAAATCATTGCTGGTATAAGACAAAATTTAACCATGTTAAGGTTCGGTTCCATCACACCCAATCGTTTCTTTTCTTTACCGATGTTGTATCGATAATCTTTTTTAAATGAACCCTTTTTAAATCCTTTTTCAATATCAACAAGAGCCTCTAGTAGATATTGGTGATGCCATATGAAAGGAACGATAAACGCTTTAGACCGATATAGGGTATGATAATAACCACAATTAGTTTCATGTTGTTGAGGTATATACCATATTTCATCATATGCTTCATCGAATTGATATGCTTTATTCTCATCTTCTTTAAATAGAATGTTCTCAGCACTTAGAATATAATTGTTACCGCATTTGTATGCAATTATTTTTTTATTCGGTTTTGATTTAAACTTCTCAATTTCAGATTTATTAATCTGAGCTCCCATAACGATTAACAAATCCATGTCTTCGTAGTGATCCCTAAAGTTACAAATGTTAACATCGGTTAAATAACTTGGTTTAGTCGACCAATCAACATCGATTGTGTTTAATAAAGTTATTTCATATTTCTCATTCGAGTTTTTTAACAACTTAGTTAACATCAATATGTTTTGTTTAATTCCGTTTGTCCAAATCGACTCTTTATTATCTTTTAGACCGAGTGTAATTCCAATTTTTAAATTTTTCATTTTGTTATATTTACGTGTTTGTTTATAAATTTTAATACTACTTCATCTTTTATTTCTTGCGTCGGAGCATGTACCCACAACCATAAAAATGATGTCTCTAAGTCCGACATCTCTTTTCGTTTTAATAAAATAACCTCCATTATGTTTTCCACATCTTCACCTTCCAATTCGACATCGATATTTAACTCAACACATATCATATATAACTCAAGTAGGTTGTTATCTGCATATGATTCCTTGGCTTTAATATATGTATCTAACATTTCTTCAGAATCTATTTTATCAGGATGCGTAACTTTTACGATGTCCCTATAGATTTTTTTCATCTTACGTTTGGTGTGATCATTGACGTTTTTAATTTTGGGTTCCTTTTCTACCTTATCTTTAGGTTCGGTAGGTATTTCAGGTTCAGGTGACGACACACCCAACTCTTTTTTCTTATCCTCTATCGATTTTAAAAACTCGCTACGGTTATCTCCAATTACTTCCCTTTTATATTCGTCATCAATCAACAAGAAATTATATTCCTGTAGTAGTTTTTTAATCTCTAATTTTTTTATTTTATCACTCATCCACCAATGGTGTTTTTAAATTTATCGTCCTGATACTATAAATATTAGAGATAGCCGGATATTTATAGTAAAAAGGTGTTATGAAAATATTATTACATATATTCCATTTGGTTCCGATTATCGGGCTTGGAATTTTAGGGTTTCTTTATCCAGGGTGGTATCAAGATGGTTACTTAGATGATTTATACCCTAGAATTGGGGCGTTCGTAGCTATTTACGGTGGGTTTATCGGATCATTAATATGGTATATACAAAATTTCAAGAACTTATGATGGTACTTATTGGATTGTTTTGTTTCATATTGGCTGGCATTTTTGAAGGGATAATGGATACATTACAATTTCACTTTTCGGGTTCACCATTTTTTAATTTTAAAAATAAACTTTTTTGGAATCCAGAGATTTCTTGGAAAAATAAATATAAAGATGGCGATCCAATGGGTGGACCTAAATTCCCGTTCTCAACGAATCTATTAGTGGGGCTTACCGATGGATGGCATCTATTTAAATTGTTAAGGACATTTTTTATCTTCGCTGGTGTATTTTTCATTTTTATCCCCTGCCAAACAACAATGATATGTTTAATGTATGTATTTATATCAAGAATAGTATACGGAGTGGCATTTAGTTTATCTTACGATTATTTATTTAAATAACATTATGGAATTTTTTATAGGAAAGGACTCATCATTACCCATTTTAAAAATGGATGTTGTTAAAGACGGTAGAACTGACTCGTCAAAAAACTTCTATGACAGTATGGTGAATTCAAAAGTTAGGTTTTCAATGAAAAACTTTATATAAATGTACAAGAAAGTTTCATTGCGGACGATCTTCCGTATGAATCTTGTTATGTTGTTGTTGATAAAGTTATGAAATATGAATTTGGTATTGGTTGGAGTGATATTACCGATAGTTATAACACTGGATTACCAATTGACTAATTAAAAAAAATAACAAATCAGTTGATAAGAGTAATTTTTACTCCTATATTTATTTTACGAAGGTAAATGCCGACCTAATTCGGCAGCTAATAAACCAACTAAAATAATTTATAGTGATAACACAAGAAGAAATTAAAAGTTTCCTAGAAGGGAACGATCCAGAGGAACATATTGTTTCCGTAGAGTTTGATTACGTATCGGACCACATTTTCAAAATTAAAGAAGTACCTGGTAAAGGTAAAATTATACAACAAGATTCACTAATAGCGTTTGCTTGGGTTGGTGATCTACGTGGTCTTAACTTTTACGAAGGGTCCAAAGCATTGCAAAAACAGGCTATGGGCAAATACGGCATCCTCATAGAAAAACTCCGAACAGATGGTAATGAACGATTAGAAGAAGGATTAACTTTTATAGTTAAATCCATTAAGGGGTATCGATCATTAACTCAATTTTTCCGTGATGGTGGAATTGACCCCTGGGGTGAAAAGGCAAAAGATAAAATCTTGATGGTCTCTCCTGTAGAACAATACCTCATCTCAAAGGAGAAACGATTATTCAAAGGGTTTGATGAATACAATGACATTACTAGATTTGTATTTGACCTTGAGACGACCTCATTGGAACCAAAGGATGGTCGTATCTTTATGATTGGAATGAAAACAAATAAAGGATTCCAAAAAGTTATTGAATGTTCAAACGAAGATGAAGAGCGTGCGGGACTTGTGGAATTCTTCAAAACAATAGATCAACTTAAACCATCAATCATTGCGGGTTATAACTCAGCAAACTTTGACTGGTTTTGGATATTCGAAAGATGTAAGGCATTACATTTAGATATTAAGAAAATTGCAATCTCAATGAACGCAAAGAAGACGATATCTCAAAAAGAATCAATGTTAAAATTAGCAAATGAGGTTGAGAGATTTAATCAGGTACAAATGTGGGGTTATAACGTAATTGATATTATTCATTCAGTTCGTAGATCACAAGCAATCAACTCAAACATTAAAGAGGCCGGTTTGAAGTATATTACCAAGTTTATTGATGCCGAAGCAAAAGATCGTATCTATATTGACCACACAAGTATTGGTTCAATGTATGCAGAAAAAGATGAGTATTGGTTAAATGTAGAAAATGGTAATTACAAAAAGGTTGGTATTGACCCAAAGGTAGATGAGATATGCGTAAGACGGGGGGATATTTACCTTAAAACAACGGGGGACGACATAGTTGAGCGTTATCTTGATGATGACCTTGAGGAAACGTTGATTGTGGATGACGAGTTCAACCAAGCAACATTTCTATTGGCATCGTTGGTTCCAACAACATATGAGAGAGCATCCACAATTGGAACAGCGACTCTTTGGAAAATGGTAATGTTGGCATGGTCATATAAACATGGATTAGCAATACCACAGAAAAAAGAAAAAAGAAACTTTGTTGGTGGATTATCTAGATTATTAAAAGTTGGGTATTCTAAGAACGTATTAAAGCTTGATTACTCCTCACTATACCCATCCATTCAGTTAGTTCACGACGTGTTCCCTGAATGTGATATAACGGGAGCAATGAAGGGGTTATTAACCTATTTCCGTAACTCTCGTATTATGTATAAGAACTTGGCAGCAGAATATAAAACCATAGATAAGAAGAAATCAACATCATACGATCGAAAACAATTGCCGATTAAGATTTTTATTAACGCATTCTTCGGATCATTATCCGCTCCACACGTATTTCCGTGGGGCGACATTGATAAGGGAGAACAAATAACAACAACGGGAAGACAATATTTAAGACAAATGGTTAAATTTTTTACAAAACGAGGTTATACCGCATCAGTGTTAGATACTGACGGTGTTAACTTTTCATTACCGGAAGGTGGTGTTGATGACCGTGTTTATATTGGTAAAGGAAATAACTCTTTAATTGTAAAAGGTAAAACATATATCGGTTATGATGCTGATGTTGCAGAGTTTAACGATATTTTTATGAAGGGGGAGATGTTTTTAGATTGTGATGGGACTTGGGATTCTTGTATTAACTTGGCTCGTAAGAACTATGCGACGATGGAACACAATGGTAAAGTCAAATTTACTGGTAATAGTATTAAGTCCAAAAAAATGCCAAAATACATTGAGAAGTTTTTGGATAAGGGTATTAAACAATTACTTAGAGGTGAGGGAAAAGAATTTATTGATTGGTATTATGAATATATTCAAAAGATATTTGACCTAAGAGTTCCGTTGGCAGAGATTGCATCAAAAGCAAGAGTTAAAATAAGTGTTGAGGATTACATTAAACGTAGTAAACAAACAACAAAGTCGGGTAGTTTAATGTCAAGACAGGCTCATATGGAACTTATTATTAGAGATGGGATACAATCAAATCTTGGTGATACGATTCTTTATGTGAATAACGGAACAAAGGCATCTCACGGAGACGTTCAAAAAGTTAATGAAAAAATGACTAAGAAGGAAGTGGATTTATTTTTTGATATTAATGGTAGTAAACCTATTTTGGGGTCTCACGTCCAATTAAATTGTTATCGTATTGAGCCGTCCGATTTAGAAAATAACCCTGAGATGTTGGGAGAATATAACATACAAAGAGCCATTGCAACATTCAATAAACGAGTGGAACCATTGTTAATCGTATTTGATAATGAGGTTAGAGATACGTTATTAGTTAAAAATCCGGAGGATAGAAGTTTTTATACTTCAGGACAATGTGTGTTAACAAATGGCAACCCATTCAATCCTGAAGACCAAGATGATTTGGTTGATCTATTAACCATAACCCCAGAAGAATTATCTTTTTGGGATAATGTTGGTATTAGTCCTGACCATATATATGACTTAGCAGAGCCTGGATGGGAAGAACATATTAACTAAAAATTAATAATAAAAGTTTGAATTTTACTAAAAACCAAAATATTTATATATATATGGGACGACCTAAAAAAGAAGAAAAGGATAAAAAAATTAAAGTTGGGATTTGTATGGATAGACAACTTTATAAAAAAGTTATGGAAAATGGTGGTAAAGTGTCCCAAATAATAGAAAGTATAGTTAGAGAATATTATGGATACAAAGATTTGTAGTAAATGTAAGGAGAAAAAAAATATTTGTGAGTTTGGTAAAGATAAAACAAGAAAGGGTGGATATAGTTATTTATGTAAACCTTGTTTAATTGAAAAAAGTTTCACTTATAAAAAAAATAATCGTGAAAAGGTTTTAAATGGTTATAAGGACTATCACAAAAAAAATGGTGAAAAAATAAAGAAGTCAAGAAAAGAATACGTAAAAAATAATCAGGATAAAATATTGGAATATAAGAAAAAATATTATTCGGAAAATAAAGAATATTTTTTAAATTGGGAAAGAGAAAAACGAAAAAGTGATCCATTATTTAAACTATCCGGTAATATGCGTAAAAGAATTAATTCCTTTGTTAAGTTATCTAAATTTGATAAAAAAACCAAAACATTTAATCTTATTGGGTGCAATCCAATATCTTTAAAAGATTTTTTAGAGAAAAAATTCATAGAGGGAATGTGTTGGGGTAATTATGGGGAATGGCATATTGACCATATAATTCCATTATCTTCGGCAAAAACAGAAGAAGAGATCTATAAATTATGTCATTATAGTAACTTACAACCATTATGGGCAATTGATAATTTAAAAAAAGGGTCTAAAATACTTTAGGTAATTTTTATTCCATCAGACGAAAGTACATACCAATTACCCTGAACAAATTGAAATTGGACACAAGCTCCTTTTTCTAACAACAGTTCATCCCACTCCTCATCAATTTTACCTGTGTTAGGTTTAATTAAAACACTAACCAGTGATTTTATAATAATACGATTGGTGGTTTCAGAGTTTAATAAAATTTCTGATCCACCGATTGTTTTAACAATAATTAAATCCTCACCATTAGTGGTGTAATTCTTTTCTAATAAAATTAAATTATCGTATTTGGTATTATCTTCTATGACGATATTCTGTTTCATTATGGTTTTTCTTATCGGTATTTCTTTAATTATTGGCATATTAAATAACGTATATTTGTCTTGGCATTGCCCTAAACTTAAGTGACTTATTTAAATTCTCAGCAATTAATGCCTCACGTTCCATTACTTTTTCAGGTTTCAATCTTGTTAATCTACCCTCAGCACCAATTAATTCATCAATCAATTTTGTTTTTTCATCTTTTGCTTCCGTTGCCAATGCGGCATAATCCATAGTTAAATCACCATCAGGTGTTTTAAGGTTACCGCTAAATTTACCTCTTACTCTTGCTAGCGTTTCTTTACAATAAGCAATAAACCATCGTCTAACCCAAATTTGAGATGGGTTATTAAGATCTACCCAACTAAGTTTGTCGTATGGTACATCAGACGGTAATTTAATAATATCGGGATTATTTTTTAAACATTCGTCTCTATCCGCAGGTCCAACATCATAATACCAATACCAAACTCTACCTTTCATCATTGTAGAATTACCAAAGTCAAATTTACCTCCAGGTGTGTTCATTAAGTGAACCGCCTTTTTACCTCCTGGTAATGCGGTTACTCTATATGTTAAATCCCCCGAAATAATTCTTTTCTGAATATTAATCTCTTGCATTCTCAATAACATATCAAACGCTGGCATCATAAAGTAACTTCCTGCCATGTTACCCATTTGTGCAAATCCACCCGCTCCTCCGATACCACCACCGAATTCTCCGAATCCAAATCCAGCACCAAACATTGAACTATTTAAAGTTGCTGGTGTGAACCATAATAACTCATTTAATTCTCTATTTTCAGGAATTTCATAAACTTGTTGACCATGTACTAATTGAATGAAGTCTTTCTTTAATACCGAATCGCCTCCAGTCTGTAAACCTACAATTTTGGAATATGCATATGTGTATCGTGTTTCATAATCTAAACTTCTTGTTGTAAACGCTTTTGATAATGATTGGGTGTCCAAGTTTAAATTATACAAATTAGTCCACTGAGATTCAGTTAACCAATCTTGGATGTATTGAGAATATTCATCAATAGAAAATTCAAGAAGAGTGTCCATTTGTTCCTCCTCCAATTCTACACTTCTAAGTGGAGCACCTAAAACGTGTTTCACTTTTTTGTATAGGTCACTTCTTTCTGGTTCGTTAATTATTGACATATAAGTTTTATTTATAAATATCTTATTATTTTGTTCTTAACAAATATAATTCGTTAACAAATTTCCAATTAACGTGATTCCAAAAATTATTTATATATTCATCACGTTTATTACGATATTTTAGATAGTATGCGTGTTCCCACACATCAAGACCTAACAATGGATAACCACCATCCTTAACGACATTCATTAATGGATTATCTTGGTTAGGTGTGGAAATAATTTTTAATCTATTATTTTTAGTTAAAATTAACCAAGCCCACCCTGATCCAAATTGATCTTTAGCAACCTGATTAAATTCGTCTTTTAATTTTTTAATATTTCCGTATTGTTTTGTGATTTTTTCATATACTCCACCACTTGGTTTTTGTTTAGTTGGGCTTAACATTTTCCAAAAAAGTGCGTGGTTAAAGGCTCCACCTGCATTATTTCTAACCTTAGTGTCATATTTACTAATGTTTTTAACTATGTCTTCCAATTCAACCTCACCTTTTTTATTTGCAAGAGCATCGTTTAATTTTTTAACATAACCTTTATAGTGTTTGTTGTAATGAACGTCCATAGTTTCAGGATCCACAAATTGTTTCATAGATGAATATGAATACGGTAATTTTTCAATACCAATTTTTTTCATCTCCATTAAAAAATCTTTCTTAATATTTTGTTTTTCTGAAATTAAAATTTGTTCATTAATAAGATTAATTTTATTGTTAATACCTTTTAATCCTTCAAAAACAAATTCATTAAATTGTGGATATTCTTCTTCAAACATTTTGATTAGTCGACCAGCGTAGGCATTTGCTTCATCTTCATTCTGACCCCCAATGTTTGGGCCTTGTTCTCTTTTAAGAATATCTCTTTGATAAGAATGAACCCACTCATGAGCCAATGTTCTCATTATATCACGATTTAATCTACCATCAGTTAAGACTTTAATACCATCTTTAGGATGTTGACTACCTGTAGTCATATTACTTGTTTTTTTCCCCAAAAATTGAATAGTAATATCATCCTTTAATTGATAATTCCTTTGTAAGAATTTAATAAAGGTGTGAATTAACTCGTTATACTTTGGATCAAGTCCTGAATCTATACGTTTGATACTTACTTTCATTATTGATAAATATTATCAATAACAAAAAGATTTACCTTCTCTTATTAATTAAACCAAGTATTTCCTCAACAACATCACCAACGTTTTCAGGTTGTTCGTCCCCCATAACGGTTCTAATGACTTCTTTTTTACGATTTAGAATGTCATATACCGCACCTTCTATTGTGTTTTCATATAATGGGTAATAAACAAGTACATTTGATTTTTGACCATAACGATACGCCCTATCTTCAGCCTGAGCGTGTTCGGCGGGAACAAATGATAGGTCATTCATAATCACAACCTCAGCAGCAGTTAAGGTTAATCCAACACCCGCAGCCTTTAAGTTACCAACAAACACTTTAATTTTATCGTTCTCCTGAAACTCATCAACCGCATTTTGACGATGAGGTTTGGAACAACTACCATCTAAATAAACTGCTTGTTTTCCAAAATGATTATAGATTGTTTGTAAAGTATCAGTAAAATTGGTAAAGATTATAACTTTCTTACCTTGTTCGATAATGTTCTCAACAAATTCAATTGTTTGTTTTGTTTTTTCATTTGCAATGATCTTACGTACCTTCATTAATTTTGAGAACTGAACGGTAAGTGACGATGACTCATCCTTTTTATTGTCAAACCATTCATAATATTCCCCCATCAACTCTTCATACTCTTTAGATTTCAAACGAAGATATACAGGAGAAATGATTTTATCAGGAAGATCTAACACATCTTCTTTTAATCTACGAAGTATTTGTTTTGAAGTTCGGTCTCTTAATTCTTCCAAATTAGATGCCCCCGTTACATTCCAAACTTTTCGTTTACCTGCCATAAATTGATAACCTTGACAATAACGAATTGCGTAAGCCATCCAATTTTGTGCAACGGGTGATTCAATAATGTTTAGTAAGTTATAATAGTTCATTGGTCGAGAAGTCATTGGGGTTCCCGTTAATAACCAAACTCTTTTAATGTCCTTAACAAAATGGTTAATAATCTTTGTTCGTTGAGCTTGGGGATTTGATATCATATGTGCCTCATCTAAGATAACCAACTCAAATTCCGATTGTTTCAACAATGACGTACCCTTTTTTTCCATATCATGGAAGTTTTTAAGAATGTCATAGTTTACGATAACAAAATCAGACTCAGTTGAAAATTTCTTCCCCTCTGCAATATATACAGGTCGATCAGTGTAGTTTTCAATCTCACGTTGCCAGTTAATCTTTAATGATGCTGGACATATGATTAATATTTTCTTTGCACCTGTCTCTAAAGCCGCAATAATAGTTGCGGTCGTTTTACCAAGACCCATATCATCAGCAAGAATGAATCGTCTTGATCCTGCCAATTTTTCTACCGCTTCTTTTTGGTGTTCCAATGGTGGTCGGTGGTCGTATTTAGAGTAATCTACCTCAACTTTCTCAACGTTGTGAGTTTTTATTAATGAAGATTTAGGAACCCAAAATTCTGTTAAAGGATCCTTCTCAAAAAATTTACCCCAAATATGATATGATTTTTCTTTCTCAACTAATAATTTTTCAATGTAGATTTTTTCTGGTGTTTCCATCAGATATCTTTCTTCGGTAAACTTTTTTGCGAAATACGTATCAAGATCGACCCACTTACGAGCAATCTTAGGGACCGTATCGTAATAATTTATAATGTAATCAGATTGAGTCCTTGTTGGATAAAACTTTTTGTTAGTTTCTTTTTTTGCTTTTAAGTACAATATATGGTTGTTGGATCCCGAATACGAGTCCAATAACGACAAAGCCTTATGCTCTATTAATGATGGGGTAACGTCCAAAATTTTGTTTTTTATAAAAATAACAATAAAAAAGATATTTATCAATAAATACGACAAAATGGCAAATAGAGTTCCTATAACAAGACTAGGGAAATTTTTTGGTGATAATGATTTTAACCTTGAGATTGAGATGGGTCAAGAATGGTTAATTGGTGATATGAATTACACTTGTGTACTTTATAGAGTTGATAAAGTAAAAACCAAAATTGACGATGTATATGGTGAAACAGTTAAAGATGGTATTAAATTTTTACCCCCTGTTGAGTTTAATGCGTATGTTGGAATTGCAGCACCTGAAAACAAATTATTAGGTTCCACTAAAATGGATCAATTTGAACCAGGTAATATCACAATGTCTGTTTATTTAAAAACTTTAGAAGATTTAGAGATAGATATCCAATTTGGAGATTATGTGGGTTATTATGATACAGAAAGTTTTGTGAGATACTATACGGTGGTTAATGATGGTCGTGTCACTTCGGATATAAAACATACTTATAAAGGATATAAACCTTTTTATAGGACAATAATAGGGTCACCTGTTGGTCCAAACGAATTTAGAGGATTATGAAAATAATAATAATAACTGAGGAGCAAGAAGAATTGTTAAAAAATAAAGTTAACAATTTAATTGGTAAAAAAGTAATGTGTTATTACGACTTACACAGACATTGAAATGATTAACATTAAAGATAAAATATTTTTAATAAACTAATATGGGGTTACCTAAAAAAATAAAAAAAGATATACCATTAATACCTAAGAAGACACTTCTTCCTAGACGACATGAGATTGCCGATATGATTTCGGAAGACGGTACTTATTTACCTAAAAGTTTATTACATGCCGATTTAGATAGAGGATTTTTAGATTTTGTTAAAGACGGACTTAAAACTGTGGTTGAGGGAAAAACCGTACCAATGGTAGATGTTTTAATTACAACACAAAATTGGGCTCAGTTTGTTGAGACGTGGGACTTTGAAAATATTGACAAGAATGTTGAACCACCATTTATTACGGTGATCAGAACGCCTGAAGTTAAATATGGTAATAACCCTGCGGTTATGTATAATATTCCAAACAGAAGATTATATTATTACGCTAAAGTACCAACTTGGGATGGGCAACGTCACGGAATGGATATTTACAAGATCCCACAACCTGTACCAGTTGATATAAAATATACCGTTGCAATTGTTTGTAATAGGATGAGAGAGTTAAATAAATTCAACCAAATTGTATTAGAAAAATTTGCATCAAGACAAGCGTACCAAACAATTAAAGGACATTATATTCCAATTATTAATGATGATATTGTCGATGAATCAATTATGGATTTGGAAAAGAGAAAAGTATATATTCAAAAATATACTTTCACAATGATGGGATTCTTAATAGACGAAGATGAGTTTGAGGTACAACCCGCAGTTACAAGGATATTCCAAATGTACGAAACGGAAAGTAAAATCAAGAAAAGAAAACCTAAAAAGGAAGTTCCTAACTCACCCCTAACCGCAACCTTTGTATATTCAGATGTTGACATAGAAAAGGAGGAAATGTTTAATTATACCGTAAATATGCGTTTTATGGATAGTGACAATGTTGATACCTATTCTGTATTCATTAATGATGATTATTATGGTGATGATATTAATGAAATACAAGTTAACAATGGGGATGTAATTAAAATAACAATTGATAAAAAAATTGGTGGACAACCATCGTCAATAGTATTTAACGAGGAGTTAATTTAATCCTCCCCGTATATATCTTTTTTTTCCTTACATTTTTCAAAAATAAGGTTCTCTAAAAACCGATACATTTTAATCCCTCTTTTATCACAATACTTCTTTAAAGTCTCGTGTGATTCAACTGAAATCTTCAAGTTTTTTATCTTCTTAGTATCTTTATCCATAGGTAGAAAAAAGGCAGAATAAAATCTTACCAAAATATAAATAGTTTCGAATAAGTAAAGTTTTTCGTCAAATTATCAATATTTATATAATAAATAAAATTAAAAACAAAAATAAATTAAATTATGGCAACTAACGGTAAAGTATTCGTATCACCTGGTGTATATACTTCTGAAGTGGATTTAAGTTTTGTGGCACAAAGTGTGGGGGTTACCACATTAGGTATTGCTGGCGAAACTTTAAAGGGTCCGGCTTTCGAACCGATATTCATCAAAAATTATGAAGAATTTCAAACTTACTTCGGAGGGACATCCGCAGAAAAATTTATAAACACACAAATCCCTAAATATGAAGCGGCTTACATTGCAAAATCATATTTACAACAATCTAATCAATTATTTGTAACAAGAGTTTTAGGGCTTTCTGGTTATGATGCAGGACCATCTTGGTCTATTATAACTCAAGCGAATGTTGATCCTACCACTATTGATTTTTATTGTGAAACACCACAAATAGTTGATTGTTTACCTTATTGTGATCCTGCTGATTATAAGATTATACCTTATACTGTAGGATTTACGGGGTGTACAAACTCACAATCAACAATTAGTTATACAACTAGTTTCCCTGATGAAATTGAAACTCTTTTAACTACTCAATTTGAACAATTTAATGGAGATGTGTCAACACTACAAACTCAAATCAATAATATGGTTTTTGACGTGTTAACAGATGCTAACCCATTTACCGCACAAACTAATACAATCGATTATTTTGGAACAATTTATGGTCCTGATTACGACGTTTTATCAACGGTATTTACTAATGAAACTAATGTTTATGGTGTACCTTCAGTATCAAGTACTGAAACTAGTTATGAATCACCATATAATGATCCTTGGTATTATTCATTGTTTTCTAACAATGGTAATAATAGTTATTCAGGTTTTTCATTCTTCGCTTATGTTGACGATTTAAGTTTAGTTCCGGTAACAACAACAACGACAATAGCGTTCACACCGACACCAACACCGTCGGCGGTTAATCCATGTGCAACTGCAACACCGATGACATCACCTACACCTACGCCAACCGCAACTAACACTAATTGTTATACAGGTACAATTAATGGTTCAATCTATTATTATACAGGTACGTCATACACTAATTTTGATAATTTAGTTGTTGGAACATTAAGATCAAGAGGAATTGCAACATATGAGAATTCAACAAACCCTGTGTTTGAGGTAACAAATATCAACAACGTAAATTTAAATATGTCAGGACAATATTTAGGTGTTCTTAAAAACCCATATTTACCATTCGTTGTTAATGTAACAAATGATGATGGAACTTCATTCTCTTTTGAGACATCATTCGCAACTTCAGATTCTCAGTACATTTCTAAAGTATTTGGAGCAACTAACTTCCAAAAACCAAGAAAGAATGTTCCTTTATTCTTAGAGGAAAGATTCCAAGCGTTGTTAAACTACGGATGGAATAAAGGTTTCATTAGAGGTTTAAGTTCAGAATTAATCGCATTAGATTCCGCACAAAGTGGACAACAAGATAGTATTGGGTGGTACTTAGATAGATACCAATCACCAAACACCCCTTGGATTGTATCTGAATTAAGAGGTACTAAAGTATTTAACTTGTTTAGATTCTACTCAATTTCTGATGGTAACTCAGCAAACTCTGAAATTAAAGTTTCACTTATCAATATGTCATTCTCCAATGGAACGTTTGACGTAATTGTAAGGGACTTCTATGATTCAGATGCTAACCCTACAGTTTTAGAGAAATTCACAAATTGTAGTATGAACCCAAGTCAAAATAATTTCATCGGTAAAAAAATCGGTTCATTAGACGGAGAATTCGCATTGATCTCTAAATTTGTAATGGTTGAAATGAATGAAGATGCACCTGTTGATTCATTACCTTGTGGTTTTGACGGATATACATTCAGAGAATATGATGGTGTAACACCTCCATTCCCTGTATATAAAACTAAATATGATTACCCAGGAGAAATTGTTTACAATCCACCTTTCGGTTTTACAAATGGTAATGATGATTCAATTAGATCAAATGGTGATAACGTTAGAAGAACTTATTTAGGTTTCTCTAATAACATCGGATTTGATACCGACTTCTTCCAATACAAAGGAAAAAGAGCACCAATTGATTTATGTAATGTTGATGGGGTTGAGTGGTCATACCAAACAAGAGGATTCCACATGGATAAAGATGCTAGTGTTATCGAAATAGGACCATTTTTTGCAACAAGTGGAACACCTAAATATTATGTTGGTGATGCTACATTCCAACAAGAACCTACAAACGAAACAAGTCCATATTATAGAATTTATTCAAGAAAATTCACAACAATGTTCTATGGTGGTTTTGATGGATGGGATATCTATAGAGAATATAGAACAAACGGAGACAGATATGTACTTGGTAGAACAGGATTCTTAAATGGGGCTTGTCCTTCACCAAGATATCCAGACGCTAAAGGATGGGGAGCATTTAAACAAGTGTCAATCGGTGACGGAACTCAAAGTTTCGCAAATACTGACTACTACGCTTACTTATTAGGAGTTCAAACATTCTCTAACCCTGAAGCGGTAAACATTAATGTATTTGTATCTCCTGGTATTGATTATGTAAATAATAGTGACTTAGTTGAGGCGACAATCGATATGATTGAGAACAACAGAGCTGACTCATTGTATATTGCAACAACACCTGACTACAATATGTTCTTACCTTCAACTACAGGTGGTGATGGATTAATCTACCCACAAGAAGCGGTTGACAACTTAGAACAAACAGGAATTGACTCTAACTACACGGCTACTTATTACCCTTGGGTGTTAACTCGTGATAGTGTGAACAATACTCAAATCTATATCCCAGCAACGGCTGAGGTAACGAGAAACTTAGCGTTGACCGATAACATTGCATTCCCTTGGTTCGCAGCGGCAGGTTACACAAGAGGTATTGTAAACTCAATTAAAGCACGTAAGAAGTTGACCCAAGAAGATAGAGATACTCTATATCAAGGAAGAATTAACCCAATTGCAACCTTCTCGGATGTTGGTACAGTAATATGGGGTAACAAAACTCTTCAAGTTAGAGAGTCCGCTCTTGATAGAATTAACGTAAGAAGATTATTACTACAAGCTCGTAAATTGATTTCTGCAGTTTCTGTGAGATTGTTATTCGATCAAAACGACGAACAAGTAAGACAAGACTTCTTAAATGCGGTTAATCCGATCTTAGATGCAATCAGAAGAGATAGGGGTCTATATGACTTTAGAGTTACTGTTTCAAGTGACACTGAAGACTTAGACAGAAATCAAATGGTAGGTAAAATCTATATCAAACCAACTCGTTCTTTGGAGTTCATAGATATAACATTCTACATCACTCCAACAGGAGCATCGTTTGATAATATCTAATCAGACAAATAATTTAAAGGAAAAGGGGAATTCGTTCCCCTTTTTTTATTTTCATAGTATTTATTAATGTATGAGAAATTATCATAAAATTATTGTTAAACAAATTATTAACGAAATTATAGAGGAAAGACAAACACCGGTAATGAAATACTATGCGTTTGACTGGGATGATAATCTTATGTTCATGCCAACAAAAATTTACCTTAAAGATGATAACGGTAAGAGTGTTGGGATGTCAACTGAAGATTTTGCAGAATATAGAACTGAGATTGGTAAAGAACCTTTTGAGTATGAGGGTCACACCATAGTATCTTTTGATGAAGAACCTTTCAGAGATTTTAGGGTGTCGGGAGACAAAAAATTTATATCGGATGCGATGTCCGCACCAACAGGTCCGTCATGGGATGACTTTGTGGAAGCAATTAATAGTGGGTCAATATTCGCAATTGTTACGGCAAGAGGTCACACACCTTCTGTATTAAAAGAGGCAGTTTACGAATTAATTAAACAAAATAAACATGGGTTGGACTCAAATCAGTTATCAAAAAATCTTTTAAAATATAGAGATTTAGCAGATGAAGACAAATTATCTAAAGATCAACTAATACGATCTTACTTAGATATGTGTCGTTTTCACCCTGTGTCTTTCGGAGACGGTTCTGCAACTAACCCCGAACAAGGAAAAATAGATGCAATGGAGGAATTTGTTACTTATGTGAAACATTTATCACATTCATTACAACAAAAGGCATTTATGAAAAACAAGATTAGTAATTACTTTACACCATTTATTGGATTTTCAGATGATGATGTAAGAAATGTAGAAACTATGAAGAAACATTTTGATAAAAAAGAAGATAATATATTAAAGACTTATTTAACCGCAGGAGGACAAAAGAAATTATATTAACTAGTTTATCTAGTCTAGTATAAGAATATGTTCAAAAAAAATGGAAGTAAATAGAAAAATTTTATTATCGTGATATTTATAATAAAAACTAAAATAAACTAAAAATTAAAATAAATAATTATGGCTGATTTGTTAATGAAAATGCCTATTCCTTACGAACCTAAACGTGAAAACCGTTGGATTTTAAGATTCCCATCATCACTTGGTATTAATGAGTGGTATGTGGAAAGTACCGCAAGACCTAAATTGAAAATTGCTTCAGTTGCAATTCCTTTCTTAAACACTGAAACATATGTTGCGGGTAGATTCAATTGGGAAGAAGTTACAGTTAAGTTTAGAGACCCAATTGGTCCTTCAGCGTCTCAAGCGGTTATGGAATGGATTCGTCTATGTGCAGAGTCTGTAACAGGTCGTATGGGTTATGCCGCAGGATACAAGAAAAATGTTGATTTGGAAATGTTAGACCCAACAGGAGTTGTTGTTGAGAAATGGATTTTAGAAGGGGCTTGGTTGACAGGATATGATGGTGGATCGTTAGATTATTCAAGTGATAAGATTGCGGGAATTTCTTCAAGTATTCGTATGGATCGTTGTATTTTAGTATACTAAAAAAATTTACTTTTAATAAAAACCGTGTACATTTATGATGTATACGGTTTTTTGTGCAATAATAAATTAAAAAAATATAAAAAAAATGGATCAAGACACAATTGATCATGGGCAAATGGATTTTAACTTACCACATGACGTGGTGACACTACCTTCAGGTGGTTTATTCTATAAATCAAAAAAGAAAAGTGTTAAGGTTGGTTACTTAACTGCAAGTGATGAAAATATTTTAGTTAATATTGATTCAAGAAAATCTATTAATGATGGTGTTGTTTTACTCTTAATAAGAAATAAACTTTATGAGAGGGACTTAAGACCTGAAGAATTAATGGAAAGTGATATTGAAGCAATCCTTTTATTTTTACGTAATACATCATTTGGACCTGAATACACAATAAGTACAGTTGATCCTATTAGTGGTCAAGTATTCGAGGCATCAATAATGTTAGATGAGTTAAATCTAACAAAACCTAAAGTACAACCTGATGAAGATGGTACATTTACAGTTAAATTACCACAATCAAAAGCTGATGTCAAACTTAAAATGTTAAGTTTATACGATACAATTGAAATATCAAAAATAGTCGATTCATACCCAAAAGGATATGTTGCACCTACTATAACAACAAGATTAAATAAAACCATTTTAGAATTAAATGGTAGTCCTGATCGTAATGAAATAAGCGTATTTTGTCAAAATATGCCAATTGGCGATTCTAAGTTCATAAGAAATTTCCTTAAAGAAAACGAGCCGAGATTGGATTTGAGGAAAACAGTTTACACCCCATCTGGAGAAAAAGTCGATGTTAGCATCAACTTTGGGGTGGAGTTTTTTCGGCCTTTCTTCTAATCACCCAAAATTTTTATTAGACGAGTTCTATTACTTGGCAAAATTCCTAAGAATTTCATACAAGGAGTTTTTAATACTCCCAACCTATATTAGGAAATACCTATTAGATAAGATAGTGGAGGAAAATACACCCAAAACTTAATACTTAAATATTTATTATAAAAACTAATTATGGGTTACCGTTCAATAGAAGAAATATATAGTGCTGGATTATCAATTGATGCAACAAAAAAGGCGGTTAAGGAATATAATGCCGCGTCAAACAAAGCTAGTTACAATTCGGGAAAAGAAAGTGTTAATAGTAGTGGTAGTAATAGTGATTATGATGAGGATAGTGAGGATGCTTTAAGTGATACAAAAGCTAAAGCAACGTCACTTAAAAATGTTTTTGATGATGTGGGAAAGGCAGGTAAGGATATAATCGCAGCGTTAAATCCAACCGATTTTAGTGGTGCGAATTACTTAATGAAAAGAGGTCAAGAATTAGCGAACGACATGGGTATTGGTAAGACTAGGATGTCAGAAATGAAAACCACAATTGCCGATGCTATTCCTGAAATGTTAAAATTAGGTATAACAACTGGTAACGCATTCCAAATTATAAGAGACGTACCGGCAGCACTTGGTGTTAATACAACTATGGGTACTGAGGCACTTAGAGAAATGGGAGCCGCCGCTCAAGTAAGTGCAGTTTCAACAAAACTATTAGCACAAGAATTTAAAGGTGTTGGTATGTCATTATATGATGTTGGTGATAGAATGGCTGAAGTTGCAAATTATGCTAAAAGTGTTGGTGTAAATGTAAAGGCAGTTTCCGCCGAAGTGGTAACTAATTTAAAACAATTAAATCTATTCAACTTTAGTAATGGTGTTACAGGTTTAGCAAAGATGGCGTCACAGGCAACTATGTTAGGAATTGACATGGAAAAAACATTTAGACTTGCGGAAAGTTTAATGTCACCTGAAAAGGCAATTGAGATGTCGGCAGCATTACAACGTTTAGGGGTTTCAAGTAGTGCGTTATTAGACCCATTGAAGGCGATGGATTTAGCTCAAAATGACCCTGAGGCATTACAAAAAGAAATGATTAACGTTTCTAAAGAATTTACCAAATTAAAGGCGGATGGTTCAGGTTTTGAAATTTTACCTGGAGCAAAACGTAGATTAAGAGAAGTTGCGGAAGCGATGGGTATGAGTGCATCTGAATTGGCAAATATGTCAATTAAGAGTGCTGACTTGGACATGAAGATGAGTAAAATTAAATTCCCAAGTTTAGCGTCATCTGAAGAGGATAAAATGTTAATTGCCAATATGGCACAAATGAAAGGTGGTGAGGCGGTACTCCAAATTAAAAACGAGGTCACTGGTAAAATGGATGAAATTAATGTTAAGGATTTAACTGCGGATCAAATTACTAAATTAAAAGAACAAGAGGCAGATCAAAATAAAACTATTGAACAATTAGCAATAGATCAGTTAGACGTTTTACAATCTATTGATGCTAAAACGGGTAGTGCGGTAGCCGCAGTTTCATATGGTAAGGCAACCACACCGGCAATGGATAGGTTTTATAACACAATGAATGTTCTTAGGGAAGAAACGGTTAAAGTGGTAACATCAGGACTCAATACAGGAAACGTTAGAGAGGGATATAAAGGTGTAACAGAACCTTTAGAGTCGGGAATTATTGATGTCCTTAAAGGAAATGCTAGTTTTGAATCATTAACAAGTGTTGTATCTGAGTTAACTACTAATGTAAGAACGACATTAGCGACTATTGCTGAAGGAGCAAAAGATAATTTAATTAATTCAGGACAAAATACGATTAATAGAGTATCGGAAATATATAGATCAACAGGAAAAGTTGATGCGACGAATATAAAGGTTGATCAAGATCACCCAATTATTAAAAAATTGGGAGACTATATAGATCTACTAAAACCAGGTGTACCTACGGAAACAAAAACAACGGTTAGTGGTGAGGTTAAACATACAGTTGAATTTGGTGGAACTGGAATGAGCGCTCAAGAAGAAGCGTCTTGGAATAAATATATGGATAAGTTTTTACAAGACCCTAATAAAAAGGCGGAATATTTGAAATGGGTTGCAACTTCAAACTCAGGGTTACTTAATAAGTAATAATAGGAAATTCTTAAAATTATGTTTTCTATAAAAAAATTCTCAAGGTATTTATTAATAAAAAAGTATGTCGGATAGTACATTATCGTTTGCATCTTCGTCAAATTTCAGGGATATATTATTAGCCCGTAATTTACAACCGTATTCGGTACCAGGATCTTATTCACCTAGTAGTAATAGTGTTAATTACGAAACTAATTTATCTGTTACAAATGTAATTGACTCACCAAACGCTTTAATTTCCACAAATCAACTTGCCGATAGTATGTATTCACTTAATGAATACGGACCTGAAGGTGGTTACGATGGGAAATATTCTGTGCCGGGAGCACCACTACCTGTGGACTCAAACTCAGGACCATACGCACCTACCGATACGGTATTAGATTTAGTTAATGAGTTTTATATTGATGCAGCATACGTACAAAACATTTACGGACCTGAAGGTGGTTACAAAGATTTAGTTATTATAACCGATGTGGTTGGTAATCCTAAAATGTACACACCATATTGGGATCCCTCAACGTTTGTAACATCATCCTATTCACCATACGAGATAATTTTCAGTAATAACCCAACTGGAACTAACGGTCCATTATCTCAAGATACATATTTAGCAAAGATTGGTGCGGCACAACTTAAAAGTTTATTTGAGGAGAGAATTGCAAGTGAATTATTACAAGCGAGTGTTGGAAGTGTTAATTTAGATTCACTACAAGATCCGTTTAGTGCAAGTATGGTTGCGACAGGTAAACAACCATTCTTCACAAAAAATTGGAGAATTACAGTACCTGAAAATCCAATTAAAGCGTCAGTAACTTTGGCAAATAGATTATCGGGAACATATTTTCCTGTATCATTTATTCCTGGCGACTATTTTGATGAATCGTTTATTGATAACCCACAAACTGAGGCGGCGTTAAATGTTGTAAATAATTTAACAGGTGGATTCTTGGGACCAATCTTAAATAAATTTAAAAACCCATCTGAAATATTTGTTGCAAACACAGGGTTTGGACAAAGATCTATATTATTCTCAAGTTTAGATTATAACAAATATAGACCGGCATATAATAGAGGGGTAATTCAAGGGGCAACAAGTGCAATTGATAGGTTATTCGATCAAGATAAAGCACAAAGTGGAGGATACTACGTGGGTAGTCCAAATTCTGAACCTTCTCAGATTGATTCACCCGCAAATCAAATTCCAATTGGTAAAAATGGTAGACAAGTACAAACTATTGTTTATGGTCCACAAGAACTTGGTATTCTATATGAAGGTAATGAGGCTCAATTACAATTTGGTTTAAAAGGAAAATCATACACCGATGGTGGTGGTATTGATGGACAATTTATTTGGACATCACCAAAATATAAAGACAATGCAGGATTTAAAGTCGGTCCTGGTGGGGTTGTCACAAAATTAGATAACGAATTTGAAACAATAAAAAGTGATTATGGAAGATACCAATCAACTGATATTAAATTCAAAGGGGATTCAATTTTAGATAAAACACAAAGACTTATTGAATCTGCGGATCAAGTACAAGGGCAAGCAAGATTAAAACACGTAGGTAATGCGATTAACCAAGTGTCTAAGGTATTCAACGATGGATACAAAGAGATGACAAAGGGTTCTATGGTATTATCTTATACAGATCAAGCCGATGGGTCTCAAGCGGGTATTGAGTACTGTAGAGTTTTTCAAAAGGACACACCTTACTTTACATATGCTGATTTACAAAAAAGTGATGGTATTACAACGGAAGGTAGAAAATTTTCATATTCTGTATTGGATAATACATATAATCTTAACATTGCCCCAATTAAGAATCCGGGATCAACAAATATTGTAGATAACAAAGTTAAAAAATATATGTTCTCTATTGAGAACTTAGCGTGGAGGACTTCAGATAGGCCTGGATTTACTTACGACGATTTACCTGTTTGCGAAAAAGGACCAAACGGTGGTAGAGTCATGTGGTTCCCACCTTATGACATTTCATTTAGTGATGATAGTACTCCTGAGTTCTCGTCAACTAATTTCTTGGGAAGACCCGAACCAATTTACACATATAAAAATACTTCAAGAAAGGGTAGTATAAGTTGGAAGATCGTTGTCGATCACCCCGCAATTATGAATACCATTATTCAGAAACAATTGGCGGGAGTTGCAAAAGAAAGAGTGGATTCAATCGTTAATTCATTCTTTGCTGGATGTGTTAAATATGATATGTATGAATTAGGAATTAAATTTAATACGATACCAACAAGAGATTTATTTACATACCAACAGATATTAAATAACCCAAGATTAACAAATGAAGAGTTGGGTCAAGTTGCATTTGAGATGCCTGTTGACCAAGCGGCAAATGCATCTATTGTTGAAACGACTGCCCCGGTCATACAATCAAATACCATAACTAACTCAACATCTTTAGTTGATGGTAGTGATGAATTAAAAGAATTTATAAATAAGGCATTTTATTTTGAAAATGATTGTCCTGAATGTTATGGCTCATATGCAACAACCTCATCAAAACCATTTGATAGTTGGTATGATTCATATATTCCTAAACAAAGTACAACATATGTAACAAAAGCTCCGGCAACAGTTTATGTTGGATCAGAACCGTATGCCAAAGAAGGTGTGCAGACATTTTTTAATGATGTTATTAAAGAAAATTTTAATAAGTTAAAAGGTGAATTTTTAACTAAATTAAAAGAAGTTATTATTGATAAAGGTGGTACAGTTGAATTAACTTTGGTAGGTTCAGCATCGGCACCTGCAACGGTAGGGTATAATAAAAAATTATCACAAAGAAGAGTAGATAGTGTACAAAAATGGTTTAAAAATCAAAAACTTGGGGATAAACTAATAAGTGAATTACCTGCAGGTAAATTTAACATTAAAATTGCAACATCGGGAGAAACTGAAGTTGTGACTGTTGGTGCAAGTGTGGGTGGTAATGGAAAACCAATTAATTGTACGACTAACATAACTTTAACTCCATCTGCAAACCCAAATGGTGGTGATATTCCGGGAGTTCCTTCTAATAGTGCAGCACAATGGTGGTCAGTACCGGCAATGGCTTGTAGACGAGTTGCTTTATCGGATATTAAAGTTATGGTTCCACCTGAAACAAAACCTGTGGTAACGACAAATGAGATAACAACAGATCCGGATAAAGCAAAAGTTCCTGGTGATCCATCTAACACAATTAAACCAAGTCCTAATTTAACAATTGAACAAAAAATTAAAGATGGAATCTCTAAAAAAATATTAAGATTTTTATTCTCAGAATGTGATTACTTTGAGGTTATTAAAAAAACTGATCCTATGGTGTATGATAGTATCAAACAAAAAATTAAGTACTTTAATCCTGCATTCCATTCAACAACACCTGAGGGATTAAATGCAAGATTGACATTCTTAAATCAATGTATGAGACCTGGTCAAACAATTCCTGTGATTGGACCTGATGGCAGACCAAAATACAATGATGCGTTAAACACATCATTTGGGGCACCTCCGATCTTAATTTTAAGAATGGGTGACTTTTATAATAGTAAGATTGTTCCAACATCATTGTCTATTGCTTATGACCCAATAACATTTGATTTAAATCCTGAAGGTATTGGTGTACAACCAATGATTGCTAAAGTAACATTATCGTTTAACTTTATTGGTGGTCATGGACTTAAAGAACCTGTTGAAGAATTACAAAACGCATTATCGTTTAACTATTATGCAAATACAGAAATTTACGACGAAAGAGCGACGGCAACCGAAAGTACTGAGGCAAGGGACAAATACATGGTTGAGAAGATATTGGTTAACCAACCAAAGGTAACAACCTCTGATGTTGTAAATCAACAACCAAAAAGAGGTGGAGAATCAATTGGAACAATATCAGGTGAAGAAGATATTGATTACACTAAATTTGTCAAAGACTATTGGAATAGTACTAAAGAATATTTTGAAACATATGTTAATATTAATGCAACAATTGGTAAAAACTATAACATAGGTATTTTAGATTTATTATATGCCGATAGAGATTATTCTAAAGGTACTGCGGAGTTTACTCCTGAAATAGAAGTCCCAATTTATGGTAAACCAAGTAATGTTGAAGACAAATTGGATAAATTATTTGATAAAGTTAATGGGGATATTTCAAATAGAACTGATCCTTTTATGCAAATAGTTGTTAACAATGATCAATCTATAACTAATAGTGACAAGAGAGAAATTGAAAATAAATTAAAAGAATATGTGACAGGAATTAAACCTGATTTTATCACAAATGTTAGTAACAGTGTAAACGATTTAGTTTTATTACAACAGGACTATATTCAATATATAAGAAAGGCAAATTTGGTACTATCAAAAACTGACGGAATAATGAATTCAAATAATGAACCTGATGTATATGATATTTCAGGGGTTACGGATTCATTTACTCAGTTACAAACTTATTTGAAAAAAATAACAGATAAACATATTGAATTTTACGGACCTGAAAACGTTGTGGAAAAAGACGATTTATTATATTTAATTGAAGATCATTATAAAAAAACATCGTGTACATTTGATGATGCAAGTGCAAGTTTAGGTGGTACCGATGTGGCAAATAGAAGAGATATTATCGTAAATAGCGATGAAAAAAATAGATTTTATCAAGTTATGGCCAATATATTTAATGATGAAAATAGTAGAAATGAATTAAAAACTTTTATACTTAATGGTCAATATGGTAATATACAAGAAGTTACTAAAGTTGTTGACCTTGCGGTTAGTCAATGTGCAACTCTTTTTAACCTTTATACTGATTTTAATAAAACCAAATATGATGGTATTAAAAATAATCCATTGTATAAAACATTAATGATTCCACCAATAGAAGATACTGTTAAATTTGGATTAACGTATAAAAAAGTTAGTGGTACATCACAACAAAAAAAGAATATAAAAGAATTATATTCAAATGTGAATGTGGACAATAAAGAAAAAACCTTTGATGGTAAAATTAAATTTAATTAAAAATGAATTTACAATATTATAATAGATATAATGAGTTTTTAATAAATGGACAACAAACAGTTGTACCATATATAAATTTACCTGCAAAAACAACTGATAAAAATTTCATATACAAAGTCGGACAATCAAGGTTGGATAAGGTATCGTTTCAATTTTATAGTACACCTTATTTTGGGTGGTTAGTACAAATGGCAAATCCACAGTATAGTGGGTTAGAATCAAACATACCCGATGGGGCAATTTTAACAATACCATTCCCCCTTGTTAAATCATTACAGGATTATAAAAATGAATTAGATAATTATTTCTTCTATTATGGTAGATAAAGGTGAAAACATATTGGTGGAATTTGATTATGACAACATTACCTTAATAGACCCAAACAAAATTGTTGATAGCGAAGGTAAGGTTAGTGACAGATTAGTTAAACATGAGAACCTTGTGTTCTATGCTAATCTTGAGTGTAGTGTATTACCAAGAACTAAATTAGCGTTAGGATCGGCATTAAATGATTCAGTTAGAACTGTTTCCGTAGGTAAGATTAATTTCTTAAATCCTGGAAACAAAACGTTTATGGATAACCGATATACCGATGAGATTACAGGTAAAGGATCTGTTCAGGGACAAGGCGTAAACCAACCAAAATTAAATGCGGTTCAAAACCCAAACAAATCAGACGACTTCTATCTTACTCAGAGTATGTACTCAAATGGTACACCTGGAGCGGTGGATAATGGTTTATTAGGTATAACTGATATACAGGTTGCGATTGACACAAGTTTCTTACCTACCGTAACTGTTCAATTAACAGATATTAAAGGAAGAGCATTATTTGAAGGGGGGAACAATTCGCCTTATTCTGCGTTTTTCCAATTACCATACCCAATGTTTTATTTAACATTAAAAGGGTATTATGGTAAGGCAGTTAGATTACCATTAATGTTACAATCATTTACATCAACCTTTGATAATACATCAGGAAACTTTAAAATTACATTGAAATTTTTTGGTTATAAGTATACTGTGATGTCTTACGTGAATTGGGGAGCTATGATGGCAGTACCACATATGTACAATAATTTTGTTTCAACCACACAGGTAAGTACAAACACCACCACAGGGTCTAATCTTGATGCGGTATCACAAAAACCTGTTAGTAGAGGTTATCAAAAAATGAAAGAATTATACTCCGAGTATAAATCAAAAGGATTAATTGATGACGATTTTCCTGAGATAACAGTAACGCAATTGAAGGCTCGTCTAGATAGATTTATTAAAAACATATTAGAAAAATTTACCAAAGAAAATTTGGGATCAATAACAGAATTAGATAATTTTCAAACTCAGTTAACTGAATTTCAGAAAAAAGTATTTTTTTATGGTGATTCATGGTTTGAAACATACATGGATAAAACAACTTCATATAGTTTAAAAGACACTAAAGAAGTTGTTTATACATATAAAAAAGAATATTCAGATCTTAACAAACAAGCTGAGGCGGAAACTAAATTGGCGGGTATTTTTACTGAATACCAAAAATTATTTGAAAGTAATAGTGTTGCAGGAAAAAATGGTAGTTATACCGCTGGAGGTAAAACCACAAAAAGTGAGGTACCTATTAATGCCACTGTTGAAAAATGTTATGCAAAAATTAACCCACTTACGGATATTGATTTTGCAAAAACATATGAGGAAAGAACAGGCAAACCCGCAAAGACACAAACTGAATTAGATACGTTCATTACTGTTAACTCAATTGTACCAGGAACTAAGTTCTTTGTGTTTGAAGGTACGGATCACTTTATTGATATAACAGAAAAGGCGGCTAAAGAATCATCAACACTTAGACGACAAATTGAAGAAAAAATAACTGAAAATCTTAACGAACAATTAAGTAATAAAGACACTGGGGTAGGGTTTAAACCATCTATTAGAAACGTATTGGCAGTTTTCTTTGCACAAGGTGAGGCATTTATTCGTTTAATGGATGATGTACATTCTAAGTCTTGGGATTTAAGAGAAAATAAATACAGACGACAAGCAATCTTTGGAAGTAATAGTACCGCAATGAGTGTGGACGTTAAATCCTCAACTCAAAATAATGAACCAATATATCCTTGGCCTCAGGTTATAAAAGAAACTTTAGGTGACGATAAACAAGAGAAATTTGAAATTGTTTATCCTGGTGATAAATCTATTGCAACAATGACAAAGGCGTATATTCCTGAAATATGGCCTGAGGTTGAATTTGTTGAGGAATTTATTAAAGGTTATACTGATAGGGTACCTAAAAAACCTGATTATGGTGATGAAACTAATGTGGTTACAAGACCAAATAGATTAAGTTTAAATGCTCTTGATTTCCCAGTAACAAATGAAGTATTCCAAAACAAAGAAGAGATAAAATTCTTTTATGAAATTTATGAAAGAATTATGATTAACACTTATTATTCTAAATTAAATAGACAATCGGGGTATGATGCAAGTATCTTTATGGTTGAGGCTGAAGATGAAAAAATTAACATATTAAAAAGTTTAGGTAATGATAATCCATTCTTAATTCAAAAGTTAAAACAATACTTAATTGATCAAAACAATTTCTTAACATTTTTAAGACACATTTCAAATCAAGGGGAGGGAGAAAGTTGGCAAAAATTTATAAGAGGAGAATTTACAATAAATTACCTTAAGAATAAAACAAATGTACCATTTGAATTATTTAACCAAGAAATATTAACAAATGAAAGATCCCAGCCAAATGTATCATTAACAGATGAATCAAAAATAATTGATTACATTGGGAATCAAACATCGAATAATGAGTTTGATTTTTCTGATATGTACCCTATCACCAATCTAAATTGGTGTAATACTTATCTTGCGGATGGTAAATCAATTGAAAACGTTAATTTGGCGTATAATACTAAAGATGTATTATCATATAATACTACACATAAAACAATTTGTAATTTTAATAACGACGACACTAACGAAAAGAAAAGACCTATAACAAACTTTAATTATAAATCGGATGTTTTTAGTCAAAATATTGATGATACCACCACTATTAATTTCAAAACATTCTATAATAATAGAAAAATTGAAGAACAGTTTACGACTGAAGGGAATTTAAATTATTTTAATTATGACGGGTATTTAACCGAGACTCAGACAACTTCAATCTTGAATACACCTTATTTTATAAATGCAATTCAAAATGGGGTATACAATTTTAGGTATAAACCAAATGATTTATCATCATACAAACAAGCGGCTTATCTATTCTTGAATAGTTTACCGTTAGCAAGTCTTAGAGAAAAATATAGATCGTATAATGAACCTAATGATTTAAGTTACATCTTATCAACCATTAAAAAATTCGGAGCGGTACATAAATTACCATACGCTTGGGTCGTTAAATACGGATCAATTTGGCATAGATATAAAACTTGGAATGATACGGGGGTTGATATGTTAGATGAGGTTTGGAAAGACTTTGATTATTTGAGTAATTATGATCCTGTAACATCGGCATCAACAAAAGTTTATTCTTTAAATATTGAAGGATTCCAAAACAACATTGTTTTAGAAGATACGGTATCTGCAACACCAAGTTTAATTACATATAACTCAACAACTATGAATACAGGGTTTTTCCCTAAGTTGTATGATGATATGAATGTATTCTTACAAGGGTTACAATTATTTTCGGAAGCAACACAATTGAACGGTACTTGTAGTATTGTTGGAACAACGTTAGATGTATATACCATAAATGATAACAACTTGGGCGCAGGTCAGGTAATTGCAGGACCTAATGTTGAAGTAAATACAACTATTGTGTCTCAAATAAATGGTACAACGGGAGGTATTGGTAAATATGTTGTTGATATATCTCAAAATGTGTCAATATTAAACGGTACTTGTGATATTAATGGAACAACAATGGACGTTTTAACGTTTAGTGGTGGTACATTATCTATCGGTCAAATTATTTCAGGACCAACTCTTGCTCTTGGAACTAAAATTGTTAGTCAAGTAAGCGGTACTACGGGTGGCGTTGGTCAATATAATATTGACATATCCCAAACACTTACGGGTGAAAACTTTAGTGTGGTTACACCAAATAATTTTTATGTTACTAATTCGACAACAGGTGGTTATTCACAAACTGAAATACAATCATTAATTAATGATGGTAAAATGGTAATGACAACTAATCAAGACGGTAAGATTATTGGAACAAGTGGTTTTGACCCTAGTGATAATAATAGATCATTAAAGGTTACTCCTTGGTCAACAATTGTTAAAACTACCGAAGGTGATAAGTATTTTGTAATGCCGTCTTTTGGTTATACAAAAAATCAAACAAGTGATGAGTGTTTTAAAAATAACAAAATGAAAGTGGAGGTATCAAGTAATCCTGCGGTGTTTAATGGGTCCGTTAGATTATTTTGGGGATCACCAAACTATGGTTATTTTGATAATACAAAAATCTCAAAACCAAATCCTGATTCATATTTAAAGGAAATTCTTAACGATAAAAAAACACAACAAAACTTCTCATTAAATGGGGATAACACAAAATACGATAAGATATCTGAAATGTTTACAACATTTGATACGGAAATATTAGATTACTTTGAACAAGAATTTTTAAACTTTAGTAGATCAATTTATGATTATAAGACGTTAGTACCAAGTGATAAAGATGTTGAAACAGAGTCTGAAAGGTCATACAAAAACTTCCAACTATTAATGAGAGAGTTATTAGTTGTTGAGAAACCGTCAACTCTTAATTCTGAGGGGATGATTAAATCTGTTATTGAAAAACAAAAAACAACATTTCAGGGAATACTAACTAATTTCTTAGAGTATAATGTTGTATTAAAGATGGGTAACCCATCTATGTTTGACAGAAGAACATTCTTAACATTCTCTACTAAATTTTTAATTGATCCAGTGTCATATCAAGGATACAATCAAGGAACAACAGGTAGTTTACCATCAAATGGTGGGACTATTACATTGGCACAATCTAAAACCGCAAACCCTGAAACATGGAAAACTTTAGAGAAGTATGTTGGATTTTCCGAAATACCTGAGTTAGTTTATTCCGATAATGGTTCATATATTACGGATTTCTTTATTGACTTGAACGTACAATTTACCGAAAAAAACATTCAAGACTTTGCTCCGTTGATCATGTTATATGCAACGCAGAAACTTAATAATTTTGAAGTTCCAACAAATAATGTTGGAATACCAAATCCTGTACCTACACCTGTACCAAGTCCTCAAACACCTGGTGATTTATTGACTATTACAACACTTAAAGACACTAAAACAATTTCTGTGTATAAATTTGGACCACAAAAATATGGTGTTTATAAAGACACTAATGGGACAATTTTATACACAGGACTACCTGTGAGTGCATCATTGTACCCATTAAATACACCTATTATTAATGCGATTATTATAAGTCAATATACTGCAGGTTTATCATCAACCCCAACTGATCCTCAATACATTGTTAGTACCGTTAATATAACTTCTTCGCAAGTTACAACAACTACAACTACTCTTCCTATTGTACAAAATTTAGGTAATAATGTCGATGGTATTAAGTTTTATGGTCTTATGGACGAATACCTTGATAAATCTGAAACTTATCTTAAAAACGTCATTTCAAATCTAATGACAGGTGTAAGAGCAGGGTTACCAAACATTACTATTGAAGGCGATAAAGGTAATAAGTCACAACTTGAGGGTGAACAAACAAGAGTTGAGATGTGGGAGACATTCAAAGCATTTAATGATACTTGGGTTGCCGGTGGTGACTTTAAAACAAAAACATTATTTGAAGATGTACTATTATTTGATAGAGCAAGTAGAGATGTTGGACAAAAAGTATATGTGGATATCTTTAAGATTAAGGATTTAATTGAGGGATCATTATATAAAAACAATATGTTAGACATTATCTCAACAATACTTACAGAAAATAATTTCACTTATTTCCCATTACCGGCTTATGCTAATTTCTATAATGCACAAGATGCGGAAAAAAATCCTGTACCGAGAAGTGAAGGATCAACTGAGTTCGCCAATTCATTTTGGGGTACGTTCTTAAATGTAGATTACAGAAACACATCACCTAAGTTCTTGTGTTACTACGCAAACAAACCTAGTCAATATGTGGACATGAAAGATAATGTTGACTATAGATTTAGAGATGATGCGTTTGATCTTAGAAGGGCAAGTGATAATCCATTAGTTGAAAATCAATCTAATAAAAAAAATTGGGATAAATCAAATAAAGTTGTTGGATTTAATATAGACATTAGTAATCAAAATCAACAAATATTTAAAAACTTCAGTGTTGGTCAAGACGTTGGTAAACCTACAGCGGAATCTTTGGAGATGTTAAATCAAATGGCAAACCAAAGTAGAAACAGAAGTACTGGATCACAAAACGTATCCTTATATAATCTATATAGAAATAGAAGTTACGAATGTTCTGTAGATATGTTGGGTAATGCACTTATTCAACCGATGATGTATTTTAATGTGAGAAACATACCTATGTTCTCAGGACCATATATGATTACATCGGTAACCCATCAAATTAGTGACGGTGAATTTAGTACAACTTTTAAAGGTACAAGACAACCTTTTTATAGTTTACCTAAAATTGATAGTTTTATACAATCCTTAAGTTTAAATATAATTTCTAAATTACAAGAAGAAGTAAAGGCAAATGAAGAAAAAATAAAATCTTCAAGCGAAAATGTTATTTTCCAAAAAAATAATGTAGTTTCAAATGTAACTGGTACTGATACAATAACTAAAAATCAAGATTGTTCGGATAAAATTTATAATGGTTATGTTGGATATACACCATTAGATAATCCAACTATGACACAAATTTCATATAAGGACTTTAGAAAATTACTTGATGATAGGATTGTTGCAAATGGAACCCCTAAAACAACCACTTCAAATGGGGTAACAAAACCTACGGATAATTTTACTAATTTATCGGTTTATTTATTTTCATTTATATACTTGGATTCGGCATCATCAAGTGGGATGAAAGCGTATGAAAATAATTATAGTACAATTAATTTAACTGAGGCTTATGGCGGATCTCAATTTGCGTCGTCGGTGAATAAAAAATATTTTTGTTTATCAAGAGGGACAAATTTGAATATCCCAATAGTTTCATTTGTTTCTAATGAAAAATTTATTGACTTTGCAATTTCTAAATTTAAAGATAGGTTGTCTTTAATTAATAATAATGTTCCTTATGAACAAGACATTGTTAAATTATATGTGACTAAGTATCCTAACGTACAACCTGATAATGTTTATACCGAAATGACCGAACAAGATAAAAATACATTACAGAATAAGGCAAAACAGGCAATAAATTTATATAAATCATTAAATTAATTTTATTGAATAACCAGATATTTATAAATAAAACTATTATGAACACAAAATTAATATTAGACAACTACTTGGGTAAAAACACAAGAGTGTCAGAGAAAGATAAAGGTAATGGGTACAAAGAAGTTTGTGACCTAGATACGGGGGATTGTTACACACTTAGAATAAAAGACGGATTAATTGAACGAGTTGATAATACTATGAATACGTTTAAAAAAATTCAAGTCGAAACTAAAACAGGAATAAAACAATTATTAAACGGATAACCATGGCAATAGATCAAAAAATATTAAACGAAATAAGTAGATTTAATTCTATTAACAAATACATAATGGAACAAGCCGATCCTTCTTTGGATCCTGCTTTGGCACCACCCGCTGATCCTGCTTTGGCACCACCCGCTGATCCTGCTTTGGCACCACCTGTCGATCCTGCTTTGGCACCACCCGCTGATCCTAATGCGGTTGTACCACCACCACCGGCAGCACCTATTGATGTTGCAACCGATCCTGAAGTTGAGGAACTTGGTGATGATGGTGAAGAAGAAGGTAACAAAGAAGAATTAGATGTTACTGATCTTGTTACAAGTCAAAAAAATATGGAACAAAAACAAGAAGAATATTTTGATAATTTATTTGCACAATTAAAAACTCTTGAGGAAAAATTAGGTGAAATGGATGGTTTGGTAACGACCATAAATAACTTAGAGGCTAAGTTTGATAAATTTAGACCTAAAACACCACAAGAAAAATTAGAATTGAGAAGTTTAGATTCAGGACCATTTAACCAAAAATTATCAGATTTCTTTGAAGATAAAGAAGATGATATGGTAAAATCAGGTAAAAATGAATATGTTTTAACAACTGACGATGCTAATAATTACTCTACAAATGATATTGAAACATCATTTAACAATTACGACGACGAAGACACAAATATGATGTAACACTTTTGAAGGGGGACACCAGTGTCTCCCTCAAAATTTTTTTAAATACCTTATTGACTACCCTACTTATTATAACTATATTTTCTACGTAAACCTTTAATTAATATATACAATGGCGACAAACAATGTTTTAGATGCAGTTTTGGCTCAGTATGAGAGTTCAAAACAAAGTGGTTCTTCTTCCACTTCAAAATTCACACAAGAAGAAAGAATGAAAAAGTATTTCGCAGCAAT
>Ga0114974_10000156_pt1 | contig 59385 bp, 57 predicted proteins | sample S_130206_EF_Meta_FD_87318 | JGI IMG/M metagenome (GOLD analysis project Ga0114974, IMG submission 87318) | Freshwater microbial communities from Lake Simoncouche, Canada to study carbon cycling - S_130206_EF_MetaG | ecosystem: Environmental > Aquatic > Freshwater > Lake | place: Lake...
AGCGGCGCGTTCCAGAACGCGGCGAAACCATCGGCGGTGAGGCGGTCGATGGTGCCGCCATGCACCAGCACCTGGTCCATCATCGGCGACAGCATCTGGCCCAGCATGCGGGTGAAGGCGGCGGGCTCGTCCCGGAACTGGGCCTGCAGTCCCGCCAGTCCGCGCACGCCGCAAACCAGATAGGTGCAGTCGCGCAGTTCGCCATCGGTCTTCAGCAGCGACGGATCGCGGGCGATCTTCTCGATGCTGGCGCGGGGCAGGGAATTGGCAAAGGCCAGGGTCAGGCGTGCCCGCGTCAGGTGCAGTGCCAGCGCCCAGGATGCGGCGCATCCCGCCAGCAGCAACAACAGGCACGCACTGGTGGTGGCGGCATTGAAGCCGATCCCGGCGTTTGTATAGAGCAGCCAGCCGCCCCACGCCGCCCCGGCGATGCCCGCCGTGGCGACAAGGGCAGACCAGGCCAGGCCCCGCTGCAGCAGCGCCACTGCAACCCCGCCGAACAGCAGCAGCCAGCCGGTTTCCGCCAGCAGCCCGGGCAGCAGTGGTGGATGCGGCCCCGCCGGCGCGCCGGCATGGCGATAGGCCGCGAATAATCGCTCGGCCAGCGCCGCCTCAAGGCTCAAGGGGTTGAAAAGCAACAGGTAAATGCCGCAGCCAAGGATCAGCAGCGGCACGGCGTAAATCCCTGTCGATCTGGCCCAGAGCATGAGGACGCCGCCTTCGATCCGGCGTTAACCATAAAGCTGTTCCCGGCAAAGTGTGCAGCCGTTTTAAGTCCGGAACCGCGACAAAAATTTCGGCGCAGGGCATGGGCCCCGCCAATGGCACTTTGGTGTGGCTGGAAGAGGCGGGCCTACTTTGCCCGCAAGGCGATCTGGCGCAGCAGGACGCGGGCGCCCTTCTTGTTCAGGGCGCGGTCGGTGATGCCCTGCAGCCGGTCGGCGATGGCGAAGGCGTCGGGCTGGGTGTCCAGCCGGACCTGGGTGGCCGTATAGGTCATCAGGCTGCGCAGATAGGCGTCGCGCAGGATGGGCATGGAGCGTTCGACATTTTCCCGGATCTTGGCGTCGGGAACGTCCAGCCCGACGCGGACCATCAGCATGCCGGTGGCGTGACCATTGCCGACGATGGTGGTGTAGAAATCCTGGACCTCGACCCAGCTGACCGACTGGGTGACCTTGTGTTCCGGGGCTTTACGGACTTTTTCTTCTCGCCGCCGCCGCCGCCGCCGCCATGCTCAGCCGCCCAGGCCGGGGAAAGGCCAAGCAGGATCAGGGCGGCAAGGGCAGGCCAGGGGCGCATCGTCCATGCTATGCGCCGGACTGGTAAACCTGGCCTTAATTTGGAGGTTTTTTGGTTCGGTGCGCCATCCGTCAAAGGATGGTGGAGCTGAGCGGGATCGAACCGCTGACCTCGTCATTGCGAACGACGCGCTCTCCCAACTGAGCTACAGCCCCGCACCGGTCCCGCCGGAAAAAGCCCGGCAAGGACGGGGGTTTTAGGAACAGCACCCGATCCCGTCAAGCCGACCCCATTTGGGGCTTTGCGGCCGGGGTTCCCCCCGTTAAAACCACGCCATGATGAACCCGATCGCCGCCCTGCTCATCCAGGTCCTCGAACTCTACAAATGGATCGTGATCATCGCGGTGATCGTGTCCTGGCTGACGGCCTTCAACGTCATCAACGAACACAACAATTTCGTCCGCAGCTTGCTGCGCATCCTCTACAACCTGACCGAGCCGGTGTTCCGGCCCATCCGGCGGCTGATCCCGGCCATGGGCGGCCTCGACCTCTCGCCGCTGATCGTGCTGCTGCTGATCTGGTTCCTGCAATACACCATCCAGTACCTCGCCTATCAGGGCATGATGTAGGACGATGACGGCAACAGTCATTGACGGCAAGGCGGTCGCCGCGACCCTGCGTGGCCGCATCGAAGCCGAAACCGCGAAGCTGAAATCCGCGCATGGCGTCATGCCTGGCCTGGCCACCGTGCTGGTGGGCAAGGATTCGGCGTCGGAAGTCTATGTCCGCAACAAGCGCAAGACCGCCGAGGCGCTGGGCTTCCATTCTCTGCATGTCGAATTGCCCGCCGATGTCGGCCAGGACGAACTGGTGGGCAAGGTGAAGGCGCTGTCGGCCGACCCCGCCGTGCATGGCATCCTGGTGCAGTTGCCGCTGCCCAAGCATCTTGATGAGAGCGCGGTGCTGGATGCGCTTGATCCCGCCAAGGATGTCGATGCGCTGACGCCCACCAATGCGGGCCTGCTGCTGTCGGGCCGCGCCCATCTGGTGTCGTGCACGCCGGCCGGCGTCATGTTGCTGCTCCAGCAATATGTCGGCGACATCGCGGGCAAGGAGGCGCTGGTGATTGGCCGCTCGCTGCTGTTCGGCAAGCCTGCGGCGCAGTTGCTGCTGGCGGCCAACGCGACGGTGACGATGGCGCATTCGCGCTCGAAGGATCTGCCGATGCTGGCCCGGCGCGCCGATATTCTGGTTGCCGCCATCGGCAAGCCGGAATTCGTCAAGGCCGACTGGATCAAGCCCGGCGCGGTGGTGATCGATGTCGGCATCAACCGCGTCGATGCGGGCGATGGCAAATACAAACTCGTCGGTGACGTCGCTTACGACGAAGCCGCGACGGTGGCGGGCGCGATCACGCCGGTGCCCGGCGGTGTCGGCGCGATGACCATCATCTGCCTGATGCAGAATACGCTCATCGCCGCCTGCGCGCAGAACAAGCTGCCCCTTCCCAAGTTCTAGGGCGCAGCCCTTTTGCGGCGCGGCTCGACCGTTACTTGGCTTTTTCCCTTAACTCCGCTTCCAGCTTCGCGGCGGGAATGAGTTCGTCATAATACGAGACGATCTTCCCGTCCGGTCCCATCAGGTACATGACGCTGGAATGGTCCATGCCGTAACCACCGGCCAGGCCCTTGGCCTCATCCAGCGCTTTCTTCTCGCCATAGACCTTGTAGAGCTTCTTCACCGCGTTGATCTGCGCCACGCTGCCGGTGAAGCCGACAAAGGCCGGGCCGAAGCCTTCCATGTAAGCCTTGATCAGCTTGGGATTGTCGCGTTCCGGATCGATGGTGATGAAGACGGGCACGATCTTGGCACCCGCCGGTCCCATCTTGTCGAGCGCATCGGCCATCACCGCCAGCGTGGTGGGGCAGATATCGGGGCAGGATGTGAAGCCGAAATAAACCAGCATGTAGCGACCGCGAAAATCGGTGCTGGACCGCAGCTTGCCATCCTGGTCGGTAAGCGTGAAGTCGCCGCCCACCGCGATGGTGCCGCTGGAAACGACCTGGCCGGGCCCCACCGGTTGCTGGCGGCTCTGGTGCCACAGCGCCACGCCCGCCAGCGCCGCCACCAGCAGCAGATAGGGGATCAGAACCTTGCGGTTGCGGAACATGGCAGCCTTTTGTGTTCGCGTTAGCCCATGCTCTAATCCCGTCCGGCAAAGCGGGGAAGGGTACAAATTGGCGCTGCAGACCGAGGGCGGAAATAAACCGCCGCGCCGGGCTTTCTTCGGCGGCACCGGTGGCGGGCGCGTGCGCCTGCGCACGCTGATCAACCTGCGCTGGCTTGCCATCGCGGGCCAGTCCGCCGCGTTGTTCCTGGTCTATTTCGCGCTGGGCTATAGCTTGCCGTTCCTCTATTGCGCCGCCGCCATCCTGGCCAGCGTGGCGATCAATGTCGGGCTGGCGCTGCGCTATCCGCCCAGCTATCGCCTCACCAACCGCGCGGCGACTTTCTATCTCGCCTTCGACGTGGCGCAGCTTGGCACGCTGCTTTATTTCACCGGCGGCATCACCAATCCCTTCGCGCTGATGTTCCTGGCGCCGGTGGTGATCGCGGCCACCAGCCTCAATCTTTCCAACACCATGATCCTGGCGTTCTTCGCCTTCGCCTCGGTCAGCGTGATCGGCATGTGGCACGAGCCCTTGCCCTGGCCGCAGGCCGAGACGCTGCTGCTGCCGCCGCTGTACCAGGCGGGCATCTGGGCGGCGCTGGTGCTGGGGATCGGCTTCACCGCCGTCTATGCCTGGCGCATCTCGTCGGAATCGGCGCGCATGTCGGCGGGCCTTTCGGCCACGCAGCTGGCGTTGTCGCGCGAACGGCGGCTGGCCTCCATCGGCGCGCTGGCGACGGCGGCGGCGCATGAGCTGGGCACGCCTTTGGGCACCATCGCGGTGGTGGCGCGCGAGCTGGAGCGGGCGCTGCCGGAAAATTCGCCCGAGATCGAGGATGCGCGGTTGCTGCGCGAGCAGGCGGAACGCTGCCGCGCCATCATCGCGCGCCTGGCCCATCCGGAAGAAGCCATGCTGGGCGGCATCGCGCGCCTGCCGCTGGGCGCTTTCCTGGACGATATCGCCCATCAGCATCGCAGCGAGGATATCGAGGTCGCGGTCCGGGTGGTGTCGCTGCGCGATGACGATGTCGTGCCCCAGGTCTGGCGCGTGCCCGAACTGGTGCATGGGCTGGGCAATATCCTGGAGAATGCCGCCGACTTTGCGCAAAGCCGCGTCACGGTCGAGGCGCGCTGGGACGCGGGCTCGCTCTACGTCACGGTGGATGATGACGGCCCCGGCTTCGCGCCGGAAATCTTCGAGGCGCTGGGCGAGCCCTATGTCACCTCGCGCCCCGGCCATCGCGCCCCGGGTGAAACCCAGATGATGCCGGATGCCCCCATCGACGGCCATGAAGGCATGGGCCTGGGCTTTTTTATCGCCAAGGTGCTGCTGGAGCAGGCCGGGGGGCTGGTGAAGGCTACCAATCCGCCGGGCGGCGGGGCGCGGGTGGCCATCGCCTGGGCCCGGGGCGTGATTGACGGGCCGGAGCTCCCGATTTTGCCGGATGGGGAATAGCCGGGAAAACATTGTCGCAGCCGGGGTGGGAGGCTATAGAGGCCGCCCATGAGCGAAGAAAAGACTCTCCTTCTGGTTGAAGATGACCGCCCCCTGCGCGAGCGCCTGGCGCGGGCGCTCGAGACCCGTGGCTTCACCGTCACCCAGGCGGAGTCGGTGGCCGAGGGCAAGGCTCGCGCCAAGGATGCCCCGCCGGCCTTCGCCGTGGTGGACCTGAAGCTGGACGACGGCAACGGTCTGGACGTGGTCGAGACCCTGCACACCACCCGCCCCGACAGCCGCGTCGTGGTGCTGACCGGTTTTGGCAACATCGCCACCGCCGTCGCCGCCGTGAAGTATGGCGCCATCGATTATCTGCCCAAGCCCGCCGATGCCGACGATATTCTTGCCGCGCTGATGGCGTCGCCGGGCGGCAAGCCCAAGCCGCCGGAAAATCCGATGTCGGCCGACCGGGTGCGCTGGGAACATATCCAGCGCGTCTATGAACTGTGCGGCCACAATGTCAGCGAGACGGCGCGGCGTTTGAACATGCATCGCCGCACGTTGCAGCGCATCCTGGCCAAGCGCAGCCCGCGCTAACCGCGCTTCTTCCGAATGGGGCTACATGCTGCCCTTGGAAGACGGCGATGCGCCATCGAGCCGTTCATCCGGGGCAATGGCCTGCCGCAAAGCTCGCGCCGTGCCCTTGAAGCAGGTCTCGACGATGTGATGGCTGTTGTCGCCATACAGGTTCTCGATGTGCAGGCAGATGCCGGCATTCTGCGCCAGCGCCTGGAACCACTCCTTGAACAGCTCGGTGTCCATCTCGCCCAATTTCGGCTTCGGGACGGTCACCTTCCAGATCAGGTAGGGCCGGTTGGACAGGTCGATGGCGACGCGGGTCAGCGCCTCGTCCATCGGGATGACGGCGGTGCCGAACCGGGTGATGCCGGAAAAATCGCCCAGCGCCTGCTTGATCGCCTGGCCGATGACGATGGCGGTGTCCTCGGTGGTGTGGTGATAGTCGACATGCAGGTCGCCGGCGGCGCGCACTTTCAGGTCGATCATGGAATGGCGGGCAAAGCTGTCCAGCATGTGGTCGAGAAAGCCGATGCCGGTGTCGATATCGGCCTCGCCGCTGCCGTCCAGGTCGAGGGAGACGGAAATCTCGGTTTCGCGGGTTTTGCGGTCGACAGTGGCGGTGCGCATTCCATTTTCCCTCCGCCCCTTGCTGGCGACGGCCGCCAAAGAAGAATGGGGCGGCCCTGCCAGCGACGGGCACCTCCCGCTCCCAGGCGCTTCGCGCCGAGGGGGGAGGATGGTCTGTGATTTCATGGTTCCTATAGCCTAACCCGGCCGCGCAAGGGTTAATACCACCGGGAAAGCAGGCCAGGCCCGCGCCACCCTGCGGCAAATGACAAGGATATGTCAAAATCGGCATATCCCCCTTTGACCCCCGCCCAAATCCCTGTAAGAGGTGCGCCTCTAATCTCAAGGAAGCAGAGCTCATGGCGCGTTCCGACTACCTTTTCACTTCCGAAAGCGTTTCCGAAGGCCACCCGGACAAGGTGAGCGACCGCATCTCGGACGAGGTGGTGGACCTGTTCTTCCGCGAGGGCCCCAAGGACGGCATGAGCCCCTGGGACATTCGCGCCGCCTGCGAAACCCTCTGCACCACCAATCGCGTCATCATCGCCGGTGAAACCCGTGGGCCCAAGTCGGTCGGCGCCGCCGAAGTCGAAGCCGTCGCGCGCGCCGCGATAAAGGATATCGGCTACGAGCAGGATGGCTTCCACTGGAAGAACGCCCAGGTCGAAGTGCTGCTGCATGCCCAGTCCGCGCACATCGCCCAGGGCGTCGACTCGTCGGGCAACAAGGATGAAGGCGCCGGCGACCAGGGCATCATGTTCGGCTATGCCTGCACCGAGACGCCCGCGCTGATGCCCGCGCCGCTCTATTACAGCCACAAGATCCTCAAGCTGCTGGCCGATGCGCGCCATGCCGGCAAGGAGCCGACGCTGCAGCCCGATGCCAAGAGCCAGGTTACCCTGCGCTATGTGAACGGCAAGCCGGTGGAAGCGACCCAGATCGTGCTCTCCACCCAGCACAGCCTGGAAAGCCAGACCAGCGCCGACATCCGCAAGATCGTCGAGCCCTATATCCGCAACGCGCTCCCCGCAGCGTGGATCAACGACAAGACCGTCTGGCACATCAACCCGACCGGCTCGTTCGTGATCGGTGGTCCGGACGGCGATTGCGGCCTGACCGGCCGCAAGATCATCGTCGACACTTATGGCGGCGCGGCCCCGCATGGCGGCGGCGCCTTCTCGGGCAAGGACTCCACCAAGGTGGACCGTTCGGCCGCGTATGCCGCGCGCTATCTCGCCAAGAACGTCGTGGCGTCGGGCGTTGCCGACCGCTGCACCATCCAGCTCGCCTACGCCATTGGCGTTGCCGAGCCGCTGTCGGTCTATGTCGACCTGCACGGCACCGGCCGCGTTGACGAAGCCAAGCTGGAAATCCTGCTGCCGCAGATCATGAACCTGAAGCCGCGCGGCATTCGCGAGCATCTGGATCTCAACAAGCCGATCTTCGCCCGCACCGCTGCTTACGGCCACTTCGGCCGCGAGCCCGACAGCGAGGGTGGGTTTTCGTGGGAGAAAACCGATCTGGCAGCGCAGATCAAGGCCGCGTTTTAAGTCAGCCGCTACAATTGCAAACACCTCCGCACTCGCGTGCGGAGGTGTTTTGCTGTTTAAGGCAGTGATGACGCGAGGCGAGGTCACCATGAGCAAACCGCACGACATGACCGGTGCCATCGGCGTGGCGCTGATCGTCTTCGCCATTGCCTTCAACCTGCCCTACATCTGGCTGGGCTTTCATTTCGACTATCCCGCCATCCTGCGCCTGCCGCCGGGCGCGATCCTGTCCGCCTTCCACCTGGGCGGCCCGGCATTGATCATCGCCTGGGCGGCCTTTGCTTTTTGCGGCTTGCTGTTCGCGCCCATCGCGGCGGCGATGGCGCGCGTCGTTCCTGTGCCCACCGGCGTCACCGCCATCGGCGTGGCGGCCGGCGTGACCCAGGCCATCGGCCTGTCGCGCTGGGTCTATGTCGTGCCGGGGCTGGCAGCGAGCTGGGCCGGCGCCGGCGAAGTCGGCCGTGGCGGCATCGAGGCCATCTTCATGGCCCTGCACCAGTTCGCGGGCGTCGGCATCGGCGAGGCCATCGGCCAGACCCTGACCGCCTTCTGGATGATCGGCATCGCCGCCAGCCAGTTGCGCGATCCGCGCTATGGCCTCCTGCTGGGCGGCGTGGGCATCGCGGGCGGCCTCATCCTGCTCACCGGCCTGGCCGAAGGGCTAGCGACGGTGCTGGATTTCGATCCCGGCCTGTTCGGGCTGGCGGCGCTGGTCGGGTTCCTGCTGCTGACGGTCTGGCTGGTCTGGACCGGCTTTCTCTGCATCCGTCCCCGCCGTGTCTGAGGTGGAACCACACCCCGACCGCAACCGGCGCAAACTCTATGGCCGCCGCAAGGGCCCCAAGCTGTCCGACCGGCAGAAGGGCTTGCGCCAAACACTGTTAGGGGCGCTGGCCTGGAGGGTGGGCGAAGAGCCCTTCGGCCAGTTTCCGAACACTGTAAAGCAGCTCTGGTTAGAAGTCGGTTTTGGTGCGGGCGAGCATCTCGTCAGCCTCGCGCAGCAGCATCCGGATGTAGGCCTGATCGGGGCCGAGCCCTATGAGATGGGCATGGCCAAGATACTGACAAAGCTGGAAGAAACGCCGCTGAACACTGTTCGATTGTTTGAAGGTGATGGCCGCGAAATCCTCGAAGGCCTGCCCGACGCCAGTCTGTCGCGCTTCTTCCTGCTCTTCCCCGATCCCTGGCCCAAGACCCGGCATCACAAGCGCCGCTTCCTGCAGATGGAGATGCTCGACCTGCTGGCGGCCAAGCTGGTTGTGGGGGCGGAACTGCGCTTCGCCACCGACGACAAATCCTACCTGCCCTATGCGCTGGAACGGCTGATGGCCCACCCCGGCTTTCGCTGGACTGCCACCGGCCAGAAAGACTGGAAAAGCCGCCCGGAAGGCTGGCCGCCCACCCGATACGAGGCCAAGGCGATCAAGGGACCTCCATCTTTTCTTCGTTTTGTGCGCGGCCCGGCTTAAACTCGCGTCATGGCTGACAAGCACGACAGCAAATGGACCCGTGAGCGCAGTTTCCTGGAGCGCAATGGGCCGGACATCGGCATCGTCATCATCTGCTGCTTCTTCCTGGTCATGATGGTGCTGGGCACGGGTTTTGTGCTGCTCAAACCGGAGGTTCCGGGCCTCAGCAACCTGTTCAAGGAGCCGCCGCCACCGCCGCGCGATCCCATGACCCAGAAGCTCACCCTGGAGCCGGGCGAGCAGGAAATCATCCTGTTCAAGACACCGGGAAAGCCGGTGCCGCAGCCCAAGGTCCCGCCGGCCAAGCCCTGAAGGCTTGTATTCGGACGGGTGCGGGCGTAAATAGCCGCCATCCCAAACAACAAGAACAGGTTGTGTGGCGGTCCCGAAGGGCCGCCGCGGGCAAAAGGCTTTTCACTTGGTCGTTACCGCCGTCGCACGTCTGGAACCCATCTTCGAACCCGTCATCGAGCAGGCGGGGTTCAAGCTCGTGCGCCTGCGCATGATGGGCGGGGCGCAGCAGACGCTGCAGGTGATGGCCGAGCGGCCCGATGGCAGCATGGATGTCGAAGGCTGCGCCACCCTCAGCCACACGCTGCTGGATTTCATCGAAGCCAATGATCCGGTCCCCGGCGAATACGAGATCGAAGTCTCTTCGCCCGGCATCGACCGCCCGCTGACCCGCCCGATGGATTTCACGCGCTGGAGCGGCCATGAAGCGAAAATCGAACTGACCGAGATGATCGAGGGCCGCAAGCGCTTCCGCGCCGTGCTGCTCGGCATGGAGGGCGGCGATGTCGTCATCCGCCCCGTCGACAATCGCGCCGATGGCGGCGACGTGAAGTTTCCCTTCCGCAGCCTGGCCAACGCCAAGCTGGTTCTCACCGACAAACTGATTGCTGAAGATTTGAAGGCCCGCAAAGGGTCAGGAGCGCCGGCGTGAGCCGGAGCGACAACTTAAAGAAGTAGGAGAAGTATAATGGCTGTTTCCGCCAACCGGCTTGAATTGCTGCAGATCGCCGACGCCGTCGCCCGCGACAAGTCGATCGACAAGCAGGTCGTGCTCACCGCGATGGAAGAGGCGATGCAGCGCGCCGCCAAGGCCCATTATGGCAGCGAGAACGACATCAAGGTCGATATCGACCCGCGCACCGGCGAGACCCATGTCTCGCGCTACCTGCATGTCGTCGAACTGGTCGAAAACGATAAGGTCGAGATTTCGCTGGTCGATGCCCGCAAGCGCAATCCCGACGCGCAGATCGCCGACATCATCGCCGAGACCCTGCCGCCGGTCGATTTCAACCGCATCAATGCCCAGAACGCCAAGCAGGTGATCGTGCAGAAGGTGCGCGATGCCGAGCGCGAGCGCCAGTATGACGAATACAAGGATCGCATCGGCGAGATCGTGCATGGCCAGGTCAAGCGCAGCGAGTTCGGCTCGGTGGTGGTCGATCTGGGCAAGGCCGAAGGCGTGGTTCGCCGCGACGAGATGATCCCGCGCGAGAGCTTCCGCCCCGGCGACCGCATTCGCGCCTATATCTATGACGTGCGCCGCGAAGCGCGCGGGCCGCAGATCTTCCTGTCGCGCTCGCATCCGCAATTCATGGTTCGTCTCTTTGCGCAGGAAGTGCCCGAGATCTATGACGGCGTTATCCGCATCGAGGCGGTGGCGCGCGATCCGGGCAGCCGCGCCAAGATCGCCGTCATTTCCAAGGACAGCAGCATCGACCCCGTCGGCGCCTGTGTCGGCATGCGCGGCGTGCGCGTGCAGGCGGTGGTGCAGGAGCTGCAGGGCGAGCGCATCGACATCATTCCGTGGTCGCCCGAAGCGGCCACCTTCATCGTCAATGCGCTGGCCCCCGCCGAAGTCTCCAAGGTGGTGCTGGACGAAGACACCCATCGCGTCGAAGTGGTGGTGCCCGACGAGCAGCTCAGCCTGGGCATTGGCCGTCGCGGCCAGAATGTTCGCCTGGCCTCGCAGCTCACCGGCTGGCAGATCGACATCCTGACGGAAGCCGAGGAATCGGAGCGCCGCCAGAAGGAATTCACCCAGCGCAGCGCCCTCTTCATGGAATCGCTGGACGTGGACGAGACCGTCGCCCAGTTGCTGGCCTCGGAAGGCTTCGCCACCATCGAGGATGTTGCCTATGTCGATGTCGGCGATCTCGCCCAGATCGAGGCCTTTGACGAAGAGACGGCGCAGGAACTGCAGAACCGCGCCATCGAGTTCATCGAGGCCCGCAACAAGGAACTGGACGACAAGCGCGTTGCGCTGGGCGTCACCGACGATGTGCTGGAAATCGAAGGCGTGACGGCCCAGATCGCCGTCGCGTTGGGCGAAGCCGAGATCAAGACGCTGGAAGACCTGGCGGGCGCCGCCACCGACGACCTGATCGGCTACTACGAAAGCACCAAGGACGCTGCGGGCAAGACCGAACGCACCCGCATCCCGGGCGCGCTGGACGGCTTCAGCCTGACTTCCGACGACGCCAACACCATCATCATGGCGGCGCGCGTCAAGGCGGGCTGGATCGAGGCGCCGGTGGAAGAAGAAGCGCCTGCCGAAGAAGAAGGCGTGACGGACGAGGCCTGATGACCGCTGTGGCGAAACAATTGGACGAGGATGCGATGATGGAGCGTGAAAGACGCGACATCGTCTCGGGCGAAGTCATGCCCGAAAATCGCCTCATCCGTTTTGCCGCCGCGCCTGACGGCACCATTGTTCCCGATGTTGCGGCCAAGCTGCCGGGGCGCGGGATGTGGGTGGAAGCCAGCAGGGCCGCCATCACCACCGCCGTGGAGAAGAAGCTGTTCGCCCGCGCCGCGAAAACCAATGTGATCGCCGCCAGCGATTTGCCGGCCCGCACCGAAATCCTGCTGGTCGCCCGCATGACCGGCGACCTGGGCATGGCCCGCCGCTCCGGCGCGCTGGTGCTGGGCTTCGACAATGTGCAGCGCCAGCTCGAAGGCCCCAAGCCGCCCAAGGCGCTGGTCGAAGCCTTTGACGGCTCGAAAGACGGCAAGCGAAAACTGTATGCCGCCGCCCATCGGCTGGAACTGAAATGCGTGGTGATAGAGACGCTTACCAGCGCTGAATTGGGCTTGGCGCTGGGACGCGAGAATGTGATACATGCCGCCGTCCAACCGGGCGGCCTGGCAGACCGTTTGATCTTTGATGCGGAACGTCTTTCCGGCTTCCGCGCAACCCGCCAATCCTCTGGGCGACCGAAAGAAAAGCATGAGTGATACCGACGAGACCAAGCGCCCCAAGACGCTTTCGCTGAAGAAGACGGAAATGTCGACCGTCAAGCAGAGCTTCAGCCATGGCCGCACCAAGGCGGTGGTGGTCGAAAAGAAGCGCACCCTGGGCGCGCCTGCTCCCGCCGCCAAGGCCGAAAAGCCCGCTGCCAAGGCCGCCGCCGAACCCGCGCCCGCGCCTGTGGCGGCTGCTGCGGCGCCCAAGGCCGCTGCGCCCGCGCGCGGCGTCGTGCTGCGCCAGCTTTCGGATGAAGAGAGGACGCGCCGCGCCACCGCGCTGGCCGAAGCCAAGGTTTCGGATGCCGAAGCCCGCAAGCACGCTGAAGTCGATGCCAAGCGCCGCGCCGAGGACGACGAGAAGCTGAAGATCGAAAAGGCCGCCGCTGAAAAGCGCAAGGTCGAGGAAGACGCCCGCAAGGCCGCCGACGATATCGCCAAGAAGCGCGCCGAAGAAGTTGCGCGCCGCACCGAAACGCCGCTCTCGACCGTGCCGGGCGAGGCGCCGCGCCGCCGCCTCGTCAACGAGGAAGAAGAAGAAAGCAGCAAGCGCGGTGCGCCGGGCAAGCCGGGCGCGCCCAAGACGCCTGCGCCCGCCAAGAAGGTTGTCGGCGAAGGCGAGCGCCGTCGCGGCAAGCTCACTGTCACCCGCGCCCTGGCGGGAGACGATGAACGCGTGCGTTCCGTCGCCGCCTACAAGCGCCACCTGCAGCGCGTCAACAAGGGTCATCAGGTCCAGGCCGGTCCGGCCGGTCCGCGCGACATCATCGTGCCCGAGACCATCACCGTGGCCGAGCTGGCCAACCGCATGGCCCGCCGCGCCGTCGACGTTATCAAGGTGCTGATGAAGAACGGCATGATGGCGACGCCGAACGACGTCATCGATGCCGACACCGCCGAACTGGTCGCCACCGAGTATGGCCATGTCGTCAAGCGCGTCGCTGAAAGCGATGTGCTAGAAGGCCTGACCGGCGAGGCCGATCCCGATAGCGAGCTGACGCCGCGCGCCCCCGTGGTTACAATCATGGGCCATGTCGACCACGGCAAGACCTCGCTGCTCGACGCCCTGCGCAAGACCGATGTCGTCTCCGGCGAAGCCGGCGGCATCACCCAGCATATCGGCGCCTATCAGGTGCAGCTCAAGTCGGGCCAGAAGATCACCTTCCTCGATACGCCTGGCCATGCCGCCTTCACGGCGATGCGCGCGCGTGGCGCCAAGGTCACCGACATCGTGGTGCTGGTGGTGGCGGCCGATGACGGTGTCATGCCCCAGACGGTGGAAGCCATCGCCCATGCCAAGGCGGCAGGCGTGCCGATTATCGTGGCGGTGAACAAGATCGACAAGGGCGACGCCAATCCGACCCGCGTCAAGACCGAACTGCTGCAGCACGAAATCCAGGTCGAGGATCTGGGCGGCGAAGTCCAGGTGGTGGAAGTCTCCGCCACCAAGGGCCTGGGTCTCGACAAGCTGGAAGAAGCCATCCTGCTGCAGGCCGAACTGCTCGACCTCAAGGCCAATGCGGGCCGCGCCGCCGAAGGCGCCGTCATCGAAGCCAAGCTGGACAAGGGCCGTGGTCCCGTCGCCACCGTGCTGGTGCAGCGCGGCACCCTGCGGATCGGCGACATCGTCGTTGCCGGCGCCGAATGGGGCCGTGTGCGCCTGCTTGCCAATGAACGCGGTGAATCGGTGAAGTGGGCGGGCCCGTCCGTGCCCATCGAAGTGCTGGGCCTGTCGGCCGCGCCGGATGCCGGTGATGAAATGGTGGTGGTGGAAAACGAAGCCCGCGCCCGCGAAGTGGCGGAATACCGCTCGCGCAAACGCCGCGAGTCGCGCCAGGCCTCCAATTCGCGCCAGACGCTGGACCAGTTGCTCAAGACCCGCGAAGTGGGCGAACGCAAGCTGCTGCCGATCGTGCTGAAGGCCGACGTGCAGGGTTCGGCGGAAGCCATCCAGGGCGCGCTGGCCAAGCTGGAAACCGACGAAGTCGGCGTGCAGGTGCTGCAGGCCGGTGTCGGTGGCATCACCGAGAGCGATGTCATCCTGGCGCATGCGTCGGGCGCGGCGGTGATCGGCTTCAATGTCCGCGCCAACAACCAGGCCCGCGAGCGCGCCAAGCGCGACGGCCTCGAAATCCGCTACTACAGCATCATCTACAACGTGATCGACGACATCAAAGCCGTGCTGTCGGGCATGCTGGCGCCGGAAGTGCGCGAGAAGTTCCTGGGCAATGCCGAGATCCTGGAAGTGTTCAACATCACCAAGGTCGGCAAGGTCGCGGGCTGCAAGGTCACCGAAGGCGTGATGCGCCGTGGCTCTAAGGTCCGCCTGGTGCGCGACAATGTCGTGATCCACGAAGGCGAGCTTTCGACCCTGAAGCGGTTCAAGGACGAAGTGAAGGAAGTCCAGTCTGGCCAGGAATGTGGCATGGGCTTTATCGGCTATCAGGACATGCAGAAGGGCGACGTCATCGAGTGCTTCGATGTCGAAACCATTCAGCGCGCTCTTTAGAAACTGTCATCCCGGCCAGCGCGCAGCGCGCGAGCCGGGACCCAACTTTGACACCTGCGCGAAAGCTGGCTTCCCGCTTTCGCAGGAATGACAAGTAAAAGCATGTCTCGTGACTCGCGCCCTCCTCGCGGCGGCAGCCGCCGCACCGGCCGCAATGACGGCCCCACCGGCCCGTCGCAGCGCCAGTTGCGCGTGGGCGAAGCGTTGCGCCATGCCATCGCCGACATCCTGTTCCGCAACGAGATCCAGGATCCCGACCTGGCGGGCGTCTCGGTGACCATCACCCAGGTCAAGCCGTCGCCCGACATGCGCTACGCCACCGTCTATTGCGAACCACTGGGCGGCGAGAATGCCGAGGTGATCGTCAAGGCGCTGAACCGGCACAAGGGCTTCCTGCGCGGCGAGATGGGTCATCAGCTGACCATGAAGTTCACGCCCGAACTGCGCTTTGTCGAGGACGCCTCCTTCGCCGAGGCCCTGAAGATCGACACCATCCTGCGTTCAGAACGTGTCAGCCGCGACATCGCCGCAGCGGATGACGAGAGCGAAGACAAAGAATGAATACGAACACTCCGGCTTTCTCCCCCTGCGCGGCGAAGCCGCTGGCGGGGGGAGATGTCGCAACGAGGTGTCGGCGTTACGCCGACCCGAGTTGTGACGGAGGGGGGCAATAAATGGGCCGCCGTAAAAAAGGTGATCGCGTCCACGGCTGGGTCGTGCTCGACAAGCCGCTGGGCATGGGTTCGACCCAGGCCGTCGCCAAGGTGCGCCATCTTTTCAACGCGCAGAAGGCCGGCCATGCCGGCACCCTCGATCCCATGGCCACGGGCATCCTGGCCATTGCGCTGGGCGAGGCGACCAAGACCGTCCCCTACGCCATGGATTCCGACAAGATCTACCGCTTCACCGCCCAATGGGGGGAAAGCCGCGACAGCGACGATGCCGAGGGGGCCGTCACCGGCACCAGCGCCGCCCGCCCGACCGCTGCGGAAATACAGGCCATGCTGCCCCGCTTCACCGGCACGCTGAATCAGGTGCCCCCAGCCTATTCCGCCATCAAGGTGGGGGGCGAGCGGGCCTATGACCTGGCCCGGGAGGGGGAAGAGGTCGTGCTGGAACCCCGCCCGGTCGAGGTCTTCGAGGCCCGCCTGCTGGCCAGCTATCCCGACAGCGCCGAGTTCGAAATTCTTTGCGGCAAAGGGACTTACGTCCGGTCCTGGGTCCGCGATATCGCCCTGGCGCTGGGCACTTTGGGCCATGTCACGGCCCTGCGCCGGACCAGGCTGGGCGGGTGGGAAGAAAAAGACGCCGTGGCGCTGGATACCCTGACCCCTTTTATGCATAGTCCCGCCGCTTTTGCGTATTTAAAGCCCCTTTCGACCGCGCTGGACGGCATCCCGGCGCTCGCCGTCAGTGGCCCCGATACGGTTCGCCTGCGCTCGGGCAATCCCATTCTCATCCGCGCAAATCTCTTTGCCCGGCTGAAGGATATTCCCGGCGACGAACTCCAGGGGCAGGTCGTCTACCTCCATGAGGAAGACGCCTCGCCCGTGGCACTGGCCGAGATCGCCGAAGGAGAAATTCGGCCGTTTCGCGTCTTCAACTTCGCAACATCCTGATGTCCGGAAGAGAAAAATGATTACCCCAGAACGCAAGCAGCAAGTCATCGCCGAGCATGGCACCAGCAAGGACGACACCGGCTCCCCTGAAGTCCAGATCGCCATCCTGTCCGAGCGCATCACCAACCTGACCGAACACTTCAAGACCCACGCCAAGGACAATCATTCCCGTCGCGGCATGATCAAGATGGTGTCCCTGCGCCGCAACCTGCTGGACTATGTGAAGTCCCGCGATGTGAAGCGCTATGAAGGCATCATCGCCCGCCTGGGCCTGCGCCGCTGATCCGCGCGCTTACAGAATTGGCACAGTCTCGCGCAAAAGCGTGAGGCCGTGCTTTTGCTTTTGTGGCGGATGAGCTGCTGCAAAAGATGGCCCCATGGGGGGCCGAGGAGCGTCGGCGCGAAGCCGGAGCGACCCTCAATAAAGACCGGCCCGCGCGCAATATGGCGGCGGGCAAAGACGAAAGAAAAATCGCATGTTCAATATCCATAAAGAAAGCTTCGAATGGGGCGGCCGCACGCTGACCCTCGAAACCGGCAAGATCGCCCGCCAGGCTGACGGCTCCGTGCTCGCCACCTATGGCGAGACCGTGGTGCTGGCCACCGCCGTCGGCGCCCAGAACGCCAAGGAAGGGCAGGACTTCTTCCCGCTCACCGTCAATTACCAGGAACGCTACTACGCCGCCGGCAAGATCCCGGGCGGCTATTTCAAGCGCGAACGCGCCCCGACCGAGCGCGAGACGCTGATCTCCCGCCTGATCGACCGCCCCATTCGCCCGCTCTTCGCCGACGGCTTCAAGAACGAAGTGCTCGTCGTGGCGCAGGTGCTGTCGCACGATCTGGAGAATGATCCCGATGTGGTGGCGATGGTCGCCGCCTCCGCCGCCCTGACCCTGTCGGGCCTGCCCTTCAAGGGCCCGATCGCCGCCGCGCGTGTCGGCTTCATCAACGGCGAATATGTCCTCAACCCGCTGATCGACGACTACAAGGACTCCAAGCTGGAGCTCGTCGTCGCCGGTACCCGCGACGCCGTGATGATGGTGGAATCCGAAGCCCAGGAACTCAGCGAAGAAACCATGCTGGGCGCCGTGGTGTTCGGCCATGAGCAGATGCAGGTCGCCATCGACGCCATCATCCGCCTGGCGGAAAAGGCGGCGAAGGATCCGCGTCCGGTGCCGGAAGACATCCACGCCCCGGTGCGCGAGAAGATCCGCGCTGCCGCCAGCGCCGAGCTGTCCAAGGCTTTCCAGCTTCCGATAAAGTTCGAGCGCCGCGATGCGCTCAGCGCGATCAAGAAGAAGTTCGCCGCCGATTTCGTCGGCACGGACGAGGGCAAGGTTCCCGCCAACGTCTATGGCAGCCTGCTGCACGATGTCGAAGCCGATGTGATGCGCAACGCGGTGCTGGACACCAAGAAGCGCGTTGACGGCCGCGACCTCACCACCGTTCGCCCCATCCTGGCGGAAGTCGGCATCCTGCCGCGCACCCACGGCTCGGCCCTGTTCACCCGCGGCGAGACGCAGTCGATCTGCGTCGTCACCCTGGGCACGGCGGAAGACGAGCAGTTCGTGGACAGCCTGGAAGGCACCGGCAAGCAGACCTTCATGCTGCACTACAACTTCCCTCCCTACAGCGTCGGTGAGACCGGCCGCATGGGTTCGCCGGGCCGCCGTGAAATCGGCCATGGCAAGCTGGCCTGGCGCGCCATCCATCCGATGCTGCCGACCAAGGACCAGTTCCCCTACACCATGCGCGCCGTCTCGGAGATCACCGAGTCCAACGGTTCGTCGTCGATGGCCACCGTTTGCGGCACTTCGCTGGCGCTGATGGATGCGGGCGTGCCGCTGGTCAAGCCGATCGCGGGCATCGCGATGGGCCTGATCCTGGAAGGCGACCGTTACGCGGTTCTGTCGGACATCCTGGGTGACGAAGATCACCTCGGCGACATGGACTTCAAGGTCGCCGGCACCGCCGACGGCATCACCTCGCTGCAGATGGACATCAAGATTTCCGGCATCACCAAGGAAATCATGAAGGCCGCGCTGGAGCAGGCGCAGGGTGGCCGTATCCACATCCTGGGCGAGATGAACAAGGCCCTGACCGGCGCCCGCGCCGAGCTGGGCGAACACGCCCCGCGCATCGAGCAGATCAAGATCCCGGTCGACAAGATCCGTGACGTGATTGGCACCGGTGGCAAGGTGATCCGCGAGATCGTCGAAAAGACCGGCGCCAAGATCAACGTCGAAGACGACGGCACCGTGAAGGTGGCGTCTGCCGATGGCGAGTCGATCAAGGCAGCGCTGAAGTGGATCCGTGGCCTCACCGCCGAACCGGAAATCGGCCAGGTCTATGACGGCAAGATCGTCAAGGTGATGGATTTCGGCGCCTTCGTGAACTTCTTCGGTCCCAAGGACGGCCTGGTGCATGTCAGCGAACTCGCCGCCAAGCGCGTCGAGAAGCCGTCAGACCTCGTCAAGGAAGGCCAGGCCGTGAAGGTCAAGCTGCTGGGCTTCGACGATCGCGGCAAGGTGCGCCTGTCGATGAAGCAGGTGGACCAGGAGACGGGCGAAGACCTGTCCAAGAAAGCCGCAGCGCCGGCCGAAGGCTGATCTGCGTCTGACGCAATTGTGAACAAGCGCCCGCGCGGCTTAGGCTGCGCGGGCGTTTTTCTGTCTAAGGTTCACCCATGCCCAAGATCGACATGACCGCCGTGAAGCATCGTGAAGGCTCCGGCTATCCCGCGCCCTTCCATGAAACGGCGGCAGGCCGCATCAAGTCGCCGCTGGGCGATGCCGGCGGCCTAAGCGATTTCGGCGTCAACCTGGTGACGCTGCCGCCGGGCGGCTGGTCCAGCCAGCGCCACTGGCACAGCGACGAGGACGAGTTCGTGCTGGTGCTGGGGGGCGAACTGACCCTGATCACCGATGCGGGCGAGGAAAAGCTTGGCCCCGGCGAATGCGCCGCGTTCCCCAAGGGCGTTGCCGATGGCCATCACTTCATCAATCGCGGCAGTGCGCCGGCGGTCTATCTGGAAGTCGGCACCCGTGTCGATGGCGGCACCTGCTGCTATCCGGACGTGGACCTCATGCTGACGGATGAAGCGGGCTTCACCCGCAAGGACGGCACGCGCTATCCGCCACGCACGCGATGATGGTTAACTGCGTGTTGGCCAAACTTGTTTGGCCGCGAGCGCCACGCTAGGTTCGCGCCATGGCCGTTTTCATGCGTCTTGTCAGCCTTGTCCTGATCGTCATCGCGCTGATGCTGCTCGGCGCGGACGCGGTGACGTCGCTGGAAAAAGGCGGCGAAGTGACGGTGCGCAGCCTGGAAACCGTCTGGGGCCTGCTGAATCAGGGCGTGCTGGATGCGGTCAAGCGCTGGGTCCAGAACCATGCCGCCTTCGCGGCGCCGTTCTTCTATTCGTTCCTGTCGCTGCCAAGCTGGGGCGTGTTTGGCGTCATCGGCGTTATTCTGGCGTTTATCTTCGGCCGCAAGCTCGGTCCCGAATAGGCGCGTTCTTTTGCGCCGTGGGTTCGTCGCGCCTAGGATTCGCGTGTTTGTCCAGGAATCCAAAGCACATCACCGCCGCCGCCATCATTGGCCAGCCGCGCCATCACGAAGAGGTGATCGGAGAGGCGGTTGATATAGTGCAGCGCCGCCGCGCCGACCGCCTCCTGCGTCGCCAGCATGACCATGTCCCGCTCCGCCCGCCGCGCAATGGCGCGGGCCAGGTGCAGATACGCCGCCAGCGGTGCACCGCCGGGCAGCACAAACGAGGTCAGGGGCGCCAGGCCCGCATTCATGGCATCGATCTCGGCTTCCAGCCGCGCCACCTGCGACGGCACGATCCGCAAGCTCCCTTCGGATTTGCGGGCGTCCTCGGGCAGCGACAGGTCTGCCCCCAGGTCGAACAGATCGTTCTGGAGGCGGGCCAGCATCCCATCCTCGAACGGGCCCGCCGTCAGGCGCGCAATGCCGATGGCGCTGTTGGTTTCGTCCACCGCGCCGATGGCGGCAAAGCGGATATCGGCCTTGGACCGGCGGCTGCCGTCGGTCAAGCCACTCTGGCCGCCATCGCCCCCTTTTGTGTAGATTTTATCGAGTTTTACCACTGTCCAATCCGTTCTTGCCGCCCCGATCCTAGCTTGTATGATCCCGGCCATCATCCCAATTCCGAGCCGCAAATGCCCGTGGAAGTCCCCGAAAACGTCGAAACCGACCATACCCGCGTCGCCTGTAATGGCGGCGGTGGCGCGCTCGGCCATCCCAAGGTCTTTCTCGAGATGGGCGACGAAAATTTCGTCGAGTGCCCCTATTGCGACAAGCGCTTCAACCTGAAGCCGGGCGCTGGCGGCCATCATTGAGCGCTCTGAAAAAGGGCGATCATCTCTACCTGATTGATGGCTCCGGCTATCTCTTCCGCGCCTATCACGCCCTGCCGCCGCTGACCCGCAAGTCCGATGGCATGCCCACCGGCGCTGTCAGCGGTTACTGCAACATGCTGTGGAAGCTGCTGGAGGACATGAAGTCCGATGCGCCCACCCACCTGGCGGTGATCTGGGACGCGGGCTCGCAGACCTTCCGCAATGACATCTACAAGGAATACAAGGCGCACCGCCCGCCGGCACCCGAAGACCTGGTGCCGCAATTCCCGCTGGTGCGCGATGCCACCCGCGCCTTCGGTGTCGCCTGTGTCGAGATGGCGGGCTATGAGGCCGATGACCTGATCGCCACCTATGCGCGGCTGGCGCGCGAGGCGGGCGCCCGCTGCACCATCGTCTCGTCCGACAAGGATCTGATGCAGCTGGTGGTGGATGGCGAAGTCGAACTCTACGACACCATGAAATACAAGCGCATCGCTTCGCCCGAGGTGCTGGAGAAGTTCGGCGTTACCCCGGACAAGGTGGTGCAGGTGCAGGCGCTGGCGGGCGATTCCACCGACAATGTGCCGGGCGTGCGCGGCATCGGCATCAAGACCGCCGCCGAACTGATCTGTACTTACGGCGACATCGAAACGCTGATTTCCAGGGCCGGGGAAATCAAGCAGCCCAAGCGGCGCGAGACCATCATCGAGAATGCGGAAAATGCCCGCATCTCGCTGCGGCTGGTGACGCTGGACCAGAATGTCCCCATCAAGGAGACGCTGGACGAATTCGCCGTCCATGAACCCAATCCCCAGGAGCTGATCGCCTATCTGAAGGCGATGGAATTCGGCACCATCACCCGCCGCGTCGCTTCGCATTTCGGGGTCGCGGACGTGGAGGGCATTTCCGCCGCGCCGGTCACGGCCGCTGCGCCGCGCCCGCAACCCGTGCCGCAGGCCCTGGCCGAAGCGCCAGAACCGGGCGCCGCGCTTCGCAAGCCGATCGATCATGCCGATTACGTGGCGGTGACGGATGAAAAGACACTCGATGCCTGGGTGGCGCGCGCCTTCGCGGCAGGTGCGGTCTGTGTCGATACCGAGACCACCTCGCTCGATCCCATGCAGGCCCGGCTTTGCGGCGTGTCCTTGGCGGTGGCGCCGGGCGAAGCCTGCTACATTCCCACCGGTCATCGCCGTGGCGATGGCTTGAACTTCGATTTCTCGGAGAATGGCGACGGCAACGACGCCATCGCGCAATTGCCCGAAGCCCTGGTGCTGGCCAGGCTGAAGCCGCTGCTGGAAGACGATGCCATCCTGAAAATCGGCCAGAACCTGAAATACGACGCGCTGGTGCTGCTCCAGCGCGGCATACGCCTGCATCCCATCGATGACACCATGCTGATGTCCTATGTGATCGAGGCCGGTCTGCATGGGCACGGCATGGACGAACTCAGCGAACTGCACCTGTCGCACAAGCCGATTTCCTTTACCGAGGTCACCGGCAAGGGCAAGGACAAGATCACCTTCGATTGTGTTGATGTGGCCGAGGCGACGAAATATTCCGCCGAGGATGCCGATGTCACCCTGCGCCTGGCCATGCTGCTCAAGCCCCGGCTGCTGGCGGAGCACAAGGTCGGCGTTTATGAAACGCTGGAGCGGCCGCTGGTGATGGTGCTGGCCGACATGGAGCGGGCCGGCATCACCATCGACCCCAAGCTGCTGGCCAAGCTGTCCAACGACTTCGCCAAAACCCAGGCCGGGCTGGAAACCGAAATTCACAAGCTGGCAGGGCAGGAATTCAACATCGGCTCGCCCAAGCAGTTGGGCGAAATCCTGTTCGACAAGATGGGCATGACCGGCGGGCGCAAGACCAAGACCGGGGCCTGGTCCACCGACAGTGACGTGCTGGAAGATGTGGCGGCAGAAGGCCACCCCATCGCCCGGAAGGTGCTGGAATGGCGTGGTCTGGCCAAGCTCAGGGGCACCTATACCGATGCGCTGCCGGGCTACATCAATCCCCAGACCGGCCGGGTGCACACGTCATACGCGATGGCCTCGACCACCACCGGGCGGCTGGCCTCGACCGATCCCAATTTGCAGAACATTCCCGTGCGCACCGAGGAAGGCCGACGCATCCGCCAGGCCTTCATCGCGCCCAAGGGCTCCAAGCTGATCAGCGCCGATTACAGCCAGATCGAATTGCGGCTGCTGGCCCATATCGCCGACATTCCCGAGCTGAAGCAGGCCTTTGCCGACGGGCTGGATATTCACGCCATGACCGCCTCGGAAATTTTCGGCGTGCCGGTCAAGGACATGCCCGCCGAAATCCGCCGCCGCGCCAAGGCGATCAATTTCGGCATCGTCTATGGCATTTCCGGTTTCGGCCTGGCCAACCAGCTTGGCATCGCCCAGGGCGAGGCCAACGGCTATATCAAGAAGTATTTCACCCGCTTCCCCGGCATCCGCGATTACATGGAAGCGACCAAGGAACTGGCGCGCACAAACGGCTATGTCGAAACGCTGTTCGGGCGGCGCATACATATCCGCGAGATCAACGCGAAAGTGCAGGGCTTCCGTGCCGGCGCGGAACGTGCCGCGATCAATGCCCCGATCCAGGGCACGGCCGCCGATGTCATCCGCCGCGCCATGGTCAAGCTGCCGCCACTGCTGCCGCCCAGTGTGAAGATGCTGCTGCAGGTGCATGACGAACTGATCTTCGAGGCGCCGGAAAAGGATGTTGAAAGCGCATCGAAGCTCATCAAGAGCGTGATGGAAAAGGCGGCGCTGCCCGCCATCGAAATTTCCGTGCCGCTGGTGGTCGATGCCCGCGCCGCCGACAATTGGGATGCCGCGCATTGAGGTGGCTGGCCCTTGGCACGGCGCTGACGGTCCCGGTCTTCAACCTGCTGCTGGAATATTGGCTGATGGGCCTGTCGTCAGCGGCGGTGATCGTGCCGGGCCTGGCCGATTTTCAGCCCGCCTGGAATCGCGGCGTCTCTTTCAGCCTGTTCACCCAGACCAGTGATGGCGGCCGCTATATGCAGATGGCGGTTCTGGCGGTGATCAGTGCGGCGGTGGGCCTGATGGCCTGGAACGCCACCGACCGGCTCTCGGCGCTGGGCTGATCCTGGGCGGGGCGCTGGGAAATCTTTTTGACCGCGCGGTGTATGGCGTGGTCTTCGATTTCCTCTATTTGCACCTGGGCGGCATGCCGCTCTTCATCTGCAATTTCGCCGATATCGCGATCTCGGCGGGTTTCCCGCTGTTGCTGGCGGAATGGCTATGGCCTAGGCCGCGATCGACTTCAGGCCCGTCTCGGCCGTGATGCCGGCCTTGCCCAGGATGGCGATCAGGTCGGCCATCACCTTTTCGGAATCCGGCGCCACGCCATCCTTCTTCTACGCCGCCATGTAGCCGGCGAGAAAGCCGGGCTTGCCCAGATGCACCAGGATGCGCGCCCGTGCCGCTTCCGCCAGCTTGCCCTCGGTCAGGATGCCAGTGGTGGCCAGCCGCAGCAGGGTCGGCACCTTCTCGACATGGTTGGGGGGTGCGGGCCTCGACGGAATCGAACAGCTTGCCGCGCGCCTCGACCTGGCAAGCCAGCGCATCCAGCTTGTCGGCGATCTCGGCCTTGGTGACGTCGATGAAACCGGAGCGCAGCACGCGCGCCTGGATCTGCGCCAGCTTCTGCAGCCGCTGCAACAGCGGCAGCTTGGGATTCTGGAAATGATTGTCGAACAATGCCGATTGCAGCACCGGCTGCACAAAGGCGGCCAGGGCGCGCTTGTTCTCGGAACCGATGATGTTGTCTTCGACGAACAGCAGCCGTTCCACCTTCTCGTCCACCGCCGCGTCGGCAATGTATGGGGTCAGCGTTTCCTGCGTCACCAGGCGCTTGGCGCGCAGGGTGAAGGACGCCACGATGTCCTCGTGGCTCATGTATTTGCCCACGCCCATCACGATCTTGTTGGCCAGTTCGCGCAGGGCCTTGAGTTCATCGACCATGTTGTCGGGGCATAGCCGCTTGTTGGCCTTCAGTTCGGCCACGATGCGGTTGGCCAGCGCTGTCTTGGCTTCGGGCAGGCTATCGCTGGCGAAATGGTGCGCCAGGCCGGAAAGCCCCGCCCGCGCGCCGTTGCAGCTGCGGCCCAGAAACAGCTCGACCAGGTTGCGCAGCGCCTGCGCCAGGTTCTCCGCCGCCCCATCAGTTCGTGCAGCGCCGCCGATCCGTTCAGGGTCTCGGCCAGGATGGCGTCCACCGTGCCCAGGATCAGCTTGCGCGGGGCTTCCTCGGCCGGTGCCAGCTCCATGATGGTGAGCAGGCGGTGCACCTTGTCGTCCCAGCCCTTGGCCTTGGACAGGAACAGCGCCAGCGCGCCGTTGAAGATGTAGCTGGCGGCGGCCTGGCCCACCAGCTTGCGCGCCAGTTCGTCGAACTGCTCGGCCTGCAATTCGGGAAACGGGGCCTTGCGCTGGTCGCGATAGACCCGGTTAAAGGCCTGCGACGACAGCTCGTTCAGGCTCTTGACTATCTGCTGTACCGGCGTGGTGGTGCTCGCGGCCTGCGCCACCGCCACTTTCTGGATCGCATGCTGGTAGACCGCGCCCGTCGCTTCCAGCTTTTCCAGCAGGTCGGCGCGGTGGATAAGCTCGGTGATGGTGACCTTGTTGCGCGACAGGAAGTCGGTCAGCAGCCGCGTCATGGTCGAACGCGCATGGTAGGAATACAGGTCGTCGGGCTTGAAGCAGGGAATGGCGTGCGGCGCGTCTTCCGCCTTGGGATCGACCTTTACCTGGTTGTGGCCGTCCTCGAAGATCTTCAGCGAAAGATAGTCGCCGGTATCGTCGTTGTAGGTTTCCTTGACCACCTTCACGCCGGTGGCCTTTTCGCCCTTCATCAGCTCTTGCGCCATCTCGATGGCGCGCTCGCGCGACGACAGCACATCGTGCATCGTACAGGCGCCCTTGGCGCCGGCGCGTTTGAAAAGCTCATAATGAATCTGAGTGCGCATGCGGCAAGTTTGCGCTGACTGCGCTTAAATACGGGTTAAGTATGCAGCGAACAGCCAGGGTCGCGGGGCACCGAGATCGTCCGGAACCGCGCGCTTAACGCATCGTAAAGCAGCAGCCGCCCGGCCAGCCCCTGGCCCGCGCCGGTGATTTCCTTCAGCACCTCCAGCGCCTGCAGGCTGCCCATCACCCCGGCCGCCGCGCCCAGCACGCCGGTCTCCGAGCAGTTGCCGACGGTGCCCGGCGGCGGGGGGGCGCCGAACAGGCAGCGATAACAGGGCGAGATCCCGTCATGCGCCTTCCAGGTGGCGAGCTGGCCGTCGAACTCGGTCACCGCCGCCGAGACCAGCGTCTTGCCCAGCGCAAAGGCGGTGTCGTTGACCAGGAAGCGGGTGGCGAAATTGTCCGAACCGTCGGCGATGATGTCGTAAGCCGCAAACAGGGTAACGGCATTGTCCGCCGTCAGCCGAACGGGATGGGGTTCCACCACCGTGCCGGGATTGAGCGCGGCCAGCGCTTCGGCCCCTGCCGCGACCTTGGGGCGGCCCACATCGGCGGTGCGATACAGGATCTGGCGCTGCAGGTTGGACAGGCTGACGGTGTCGTCATCGACCAGCCCGATGGTGCCGACCCCGGCTGCGGCCAGGTACAGCGCGACCGGGCTGCCCAGCCCGCCCGCCCCGATCACCAGCACCTTTGCAGCCCGGATGCGCGCCTGGCCGGGGCCGCCAATCTGGCGCAGCACCAGGTGGCGGGCATAGCGCTCCAGCTCGTCGTCGCTCAAAGGCATTTTTCTATCCAGAACAATTTCTTACCGCGCAGCATACAGTGCAGCAAAATCTACTTTGCTGCAGCAAAACTCAGCCGGCCTTGCGGTAGGCCCAGACGCGCGCCGGGGGCACGTTGGCCCAGACCATGGCGGCGCGGGCGACCTTGAAGCCAGGCGGCGCCGGCACCGACGGCTTCAGGCCATAGGAAAACTGGGCGAAGACCCCGCCGGGCAGCAGCCGCGCGGTGGCGGTTTCGATCAGGCGCTGGCGGTCGGGTATGGGGAAGTTCAGCAGCGGCAGGCCGGAGATGATCGCGGCATAAGGCTCGGCATGACCCAGCGTGTGTTCCAGGTTGAAGGCATCGCCCTGGATCACGTTGACGCCGTGAAAGCGCGTCTTCAGCAGTTGGCAGAGATCGTGGTCAAACTCGATGCAGGTGAGCTGGCTGGCAGGCAGGCGCTCCAGGATGCCTTGCGTAAGACTGCCGCTGCCGGGGCCCAGCTCCAGCACCGGGCCATCGACCTGGATCTGCGCCGCCATGGCGCGGGCCAGGTGCGGGCCGGACGGCGCGAAGGCACCGACGCTGCGGGGCCGGGCCAGCAGGGCGCGGAAGAAGCGCAGATTGTCCTGCAGGGTGGTGTCGCTCATCGGGGGTTCCTTGGCGGTTCCTTGGGCGGTTAAATCCGGGCATCCGGACTTTACCGATCAGGCCTCGCCTTTCCAGAAGTCCTTCAGGCGCGCAATGAAACCTTCGGCCTCGGGCTGGCAGCCGGCGGGGCTCACCCCCTCGAATTCCCGCAGCAATTCCTTCTGCCGCTTGGAAAGCTTGACCGGGGTCTCGACCGCGATCTCGACATAAAGATCGCCGCGCTGGCCCGACCGCAGCACTGGCATGCCCTTGGCCTTCAGCCGGAACTGGCGTCCCGGCTGGGTGCCTTCGGGGATCGCCACCTTGGCGCGGCCCCCGTCCAGGGTGGGGACTTCGATGCTGCCGCCCAGCGCCGCCGTCACGAAACTGACCGGGGCGCGGCAATGCAGGTCATGGCCGTCGCGCTGGAAGATCGCATGTTCCTTCAGGGCCAGGAAAATATAGAGGTCGCCATTGGGGCCGCCATTGGCGCCGGCCGCGCCTTCGCCGGACAGGCGGATGCGGGTGCCTTCCTCGACGCCCGACGGAATATCGACCGACAGGTTGCGTTCCTTCTGCACCACGCCAACGCCGCGACAGGCCTTGCAGGGATTGCGGATGATCTTGCCGGTGCCCCTGCACGGTCCACAGGTGCGCTCGACGGTGAAGAAGCCCTGCGTGGCGCGGACGCGGCCATGGCCGTTGCAGGTGGGGCAGGTTTCGGGCGCGGAGCCCGCTTCGGCGCCGGAACCGTGGCAGGGCTCGCACGCAACCTGCGTCGGCACCTTGATCTCGGCGCTGCGGCCGCTGAAGGCCTCTTCCAGCGTGATCTCGAGATTGTAGCGCAGGTCCTGGCCGCGATTGCTGCGCTTGGCGCCGCGTTGCCCGCCCATCATCTGGCTGAAAATGTCTTCGAAGACATCGCCGAAGCTGCCGCTGAAATCGCCGAACGGGCTGCCGCCGCCCTGGCCGCGCCCGCCCATGCTGCCATCAAAGGCGGCATGGCCCATGCGGTCATAGGCGGCGCGCTTCTGATCGTCCTTCAGGACGTCATAGGCCTCGTTGATTTCCTTGAACTTGGTTTCGGCGCTGGCGTCGCCCGGATTCTTGTCGGGATGAAACTGCATCGCCAGCTTGCGATAGGCCGACTTCAGGACGGAGCCGTCGGCGCCCTTGGTGACTTCGAGAGTCTCGTAATAGCAACGCTTCGCCGACATGCCCCGATACTCTACTCACCCGCCCCGTTGAAACGAACGGCCCCCGCGTTTTACCGCGAGGGCCGATAAGACTTACTTCTTGTTGTCGTCCACTTCCTCGAAGTCGGCATCGACGACATTGTCTTCGGCGGGCCCGCTTCCATTCTTACCCGCGCCATCGGCAGCGGCATCGGCCGCCGCGCCTTCGGACTGCTGGGCCTTGTACATCGCCTCGCCCAGCTTCATCGAAGCCTGGGCCAGGGTGTTGGTCTTTTCCTTGATGCCTTCGACATCGTCGCCCTTCAACGCTTCCTTCAGCGCGGCGGTTGCGGCTTCGATGGCGGTCTTCTCATCCGGCCCGACCTTGTCGCCATGCTCGCCCATCGCCTTCTCGGTGGAATGGACCAGCGCGTCGCCCTGGTTGCGGGCCTCGACCAGCGCCTTGCGCTTCTCGTCTTCCGCCTTGTTGACCTCGGCGTCCTTGACCATCTTTTCGATGTCGGCGTCGGAAAGACCGCCGCTGGCCTGGATGCGGATCTGCTGCTCCTTGTTGGTGGCCTTGTCCTTGGCGGTGACGCTGACGATGCCGTTGGCGTCGATATCGAAGGTGACTTCGATCTGCGGCACGCCGCGCGGCGCGGGCGGAATGCCCTGCAGGTCGAAGCGGCCCAGCGACTTGTTGTGGGCTGCCATCTCGCGCTCGCCCTGGAAGACATTGATCGTCACGGCGGTCTGGTTGTCTTCCGCCGTCGAGAAGATCTGGCCCTTCTTGGTCGGGATGGTGGTGTTGCGGTCGATCAGGCGGGTGAAGACGCCGCCCAGGGTTTCGATACCCAGGCTCAGCGGGGTGACGTCGAGCAGCAGCACGTCCTTGACTTCGCCCTTCAGCACGCCGCCCTGGATGGCTGCGCCGATGGCGACGACTTCATCCGGGTTGACGCCCTTGTGCGGCTCCTTGCCGTTGAAGATCGCCTTCACCGCTTCCTGCACCTTGGGCATGCGGGTCATGCCGCCGACCAGGATGACTTCGTCGATCTGGGCGGCGGTGACACCGGCATCCTTCAGCGCCTGCTTGACCGGGCCGACCGTCTTCTGGATCAGGTCTTCGACCAGCGATTCCAGCTTGGCGCGGGTGATCTTGATGGTGAGATGCTTGGGGCCCGACGCGTCCGCCGTGATGAAGGGCAGGTTCACTTCGGTCTGCTGCGCGCTCGAAAGTTCGATCTTGGCCTTTTCGGCGGCGTCCTTCAGGCGCTGCAAGGCGAGACGGTCTGAGCGCAGGTCGATGCCGTTCTCTTTCTTGAACTCGTCGGCCAGGAAGGTGACGACGCGCTGGTCGAAGTCTTCGCCGCCCAGGAAGGTGTCGCCATTGGTGGACTTCACTTCAAAGACGCCGTCGCCGATTTCCAGCACGGAAACGTCGAAGGTGCCGCCGCCAAGGTCATAGACGGCGATGGTGCCGGCGGACTTCTTGTCCAGGCCATAGGCCAGCGCCGCGGCGGTGGGCTCGTTGATGATGCGCAGCACTTCCAGGCCGGCGATGCGGCCGGCGTCCTTGGTCGCCTGGCGCTGGGCGTCGTTGAAATAGGCGGGCACGGTAATGACTGCCTGCGTCACCTTCTCGCCCAGATGCGCCTCGGCGGTTTCCTTCATCTTGATCAGGGTGAAGGCGCTGATCTCGGAGGGGCTGTACTTGCGGTCGCGGCCATCGACCCAGGCATCGCCATTGTCGCCGGCGACGATCTTGTAAGGGACCATGCCGATGTCCTTCTTGGTCATCGGGTCATCGAAGCGGCGGCCGATCAGGCGCTTGATCGCGAAGAAGGTCTGCTCGGGATTGGTGACGCCCTGGCGCTTGGCGGGCTGGCCGACCAGGCGTTCGCCATCGGGGGCGAAGGCGACGATGGAGGGCGTGGTGCGGGCGCCTTCCGCATTCTCGATGACCTTGGGGGCGCTGCCTTCCATGACGGCGACGCAGGAATTGGTGGTGCCCAGATCGATACCGATGACTTTAGCCATTACGCATGTTCCTCAATTCATGGGCATGACGACCTGACCCTGACGGCGTCCTCCGGTCCATCCCATTGATATATTTGACAAAACCAGCGACGGGGCAAAGCCCATGCTGACCTATCGGGGTATATAGGGAGGGCTATCCGGGGGTGCAACCCCAAGAGGCGAATCAACCGCCGTTGAGCTGCCAGATGGCGTAGTTCAGGCAGAGGGCGAAACTGACCCAGGCGATATAGGGCAGCAGCATCAGGCCCGCGATGCGGTCCTTGCGCCAGAACAGCGCCGCCGTCGTCACGATGGCCAGCCACAGTAGCGCCATTTCCACCAGCGCCACCAGCAGCAGGTGCGCGCCAAAGAACAGCGGCGTCCAGAGCGTGTTCAGCGCAAGCTGCACGCCCCACGCAGCCATCTCCGGCGATTTCGTGCCGGTGCGCTTCCACACCCGCCAGGCCGCCACGGCCATCAGGATGTAAAGCGTCGTCCAGACCGGGCCGAACAGCCAGTTGGGCGGGTTGAAACCGGGCTTGGTCAGCCCGGCATACCAGGTGGGGATGTTGGGCTCGGTGAAGAGTGTGCCCGACGCCCCTACCAGCAGGGTGAGGATGATGAAGGCCAGCAGGGGCCGGTTCTTTCCGGGCTCGGCTTCACGGTCAAAAAGCATGCATCACCATAGCTTTATAAAACATTACAGAGAGTTTAACAATCAGGCGCAAGGCAGTTCACCGCCCCGCCAGCGGGGTCTTGGGAAGATCCGCATGAAACGCCTGGGGGGACTTGCCGGTGCGGCGCTTTATCCCCGCCGGGCCACGACACTGACGCCTAAGAGACGCTTTGCCGCCCCGCATGATCGGCCAGCACCGACGCAATCGCCACGCTCAGTTTCTTGGCATAGTCGATATCGAGGAATTCGTTGGGCCCGTGCGCGTTGGAATGCGGCCCCAAAACGCCGGTGATGACGAACTGGGTATCGGGATATTTGCGCCCCAGCATGCCCATGAACGGGATCGAGCCGCCCTCGCCCTGCGCCGCCATCGGCTTGCCAAAGGCGGCATGGCTGGCCTTGTCCAGCGCCGCCTGCAGCCACGGCGCCAGCGCGGGCGCGTTCCAGCCATTCTCGCCGCGCGGTGCATCGAACGTCACTTGTGCGCCATAGGGCGGATCGCGCTCCAGCACCGTCTTCACCGCCACACGCGCCGCTTCGGCATCGCCGCTGGGTGGCACGCGGAGCGACAGTTTCAGCGTGGTGACGGGCAGCAGCACATTGCCGCCATTGGCGGGCGTCGGATAACCCTCCACCGCCGTGATCGCCAGTTGCGCCTTCCAGGTCTTTTGCAGGATGGCGTCCACATTGCTGACGGACATGGCACTGGTTTGACCCGCGAAGGGCAGCTCGGTGATGACGGTGTCGCCCAGGATTTCCGCTGCCGCCTTTGCCTGCGCGATGCGTTCCGCCGGAATCGCGACCTGCAATTGCGGCACAATAATCTCGCCGGTCTCGACATTCTCGATCCGCGACAGCAATTGCCGCGCGATGCGGAACGACGACGGCACGATGCCGCTGGCAGCGCCGCTATGCACGCCTTCGGTCAGCACCCGCACCGTCAGCGTGCCGATCACCATGCCGCGCAAGCTGGTGGTGAGCCACAATTGCTCGTAATTACCACAGCCGGAATCAAGGCACACCACAAGATCAGGCGTGCCGATGCGGCAGGAAAAATGCTCCATATAGGCGGGCAGGTCGGGCGAACCGGATTCTTCCGACGCCTCGATCATGATGACGGTGCGCGAATGGCGCAGGCCCTGTTCTTTCAGCGCCAGCAACGCCGACAGCGCCGCGAACAGGGCATAGCCGTCATCGGCGCCGCCGCGTCCATACAGGCGGCCATCCTGGATGACCGGCTCCCACGGGCCCGTCGTCCAGCCCGCCATCTCCGGCTGCTTGTCGAGATGGCCGTACATCAGCACGGTGGGATTGTCGCTGGTGGCGGCGGCGCGCCCCCGTCCATGTTCGTTCGGCGATCCGGGGATCTCGATGAAGATCAGCGGCGTGCGGCCCGGCAGCCGCGCCACGTTCAGCGTCGCTTTTTCAAACGCCTGCAGCTTTTCGCGCGCCCAGGCCGCGAACATCTCCACGGCGCGGCCCATGTGGCCGTGCGCTTCCCAGTCCGGATCAAAGGCCGGGCTCTTGTTGGGGATGCGGATATAGTCGCTCAGGGTGGGAACGACTTCGTCATCCCACAGCCGATTGATGCATTGCGACGCCTGGTTCTGGTTCATTACCGGTTGATATCATACGCCGCGACCAGGGCGGCATTGTAGATTTCGCTCATCTTGGCGCCCAGCGGCGCGATCTGCACCGGCTTCTCCAGTCCCACCAGCATCGGGCCCATCACGCTGGCCGCACCCATCTGCTGCAGCAGCTTGGTGGAAATGGAAGCGGAATGGATCGCCGGCATAATCAGCACATTGGCGGTGTCGGTGATGCGGGCAAAGGGATAAAGCGCCAGCTTGTTGCGGTCCAGCGCCACATCGATCGCCATTTCGCCGTCATACTCGAACGCGACGCCGCGCTGTTCCAGGATCTGCACGGCCTCGATGATGCGCTCGCTGCGCTCCGAGCGGGGAAAGCCGAAGGTGGACGACGCCAGCAGCGCCACACGCGGCACCAGGCCGAGACGGCGCGCCGCCGCCGCTGCCTGCACCGCGATGTCGGCCAGTTGCTCGGAGGTCGGCATTTCCGTGACCGATGTATCGGCCACCAGCACGATACGGCCCGTGGCGAAGATCGCCTGCAACCCGATGGGGCGCTTGCCCGGCGGCGCATCCAGCACGGTACGCACGTCTGCCAGCGCCTGGGCATAGTTGCGGGTCACGCCCGTCACCATCGCATCGGCGTCACCCGCCTTGAGAATGGCGGCCGCATAGATGTTGCGGTCGTTGTTCACCATGCGCACGGCATCGCGGTACAGCCCGCCGCGCCGCTGGATGCGGGCATAGAGCGCCTCGGTGTAGGTGGCGGATTCCGCCGCCGAACGCGGCACGCGGATTTCCAGCAGGCTTTCATCCAGCCCGGCGCGTTGTATGCCGGCCTTGATGACTTCGACGCGTCCCACCAGGATCGCCTTGCCCAGGCCGAAATTCTGAAAGGCGGCGGCGGCGCGGATCACCGAATCTTCTTCGCCTTCCGCGAACACCACCCGCTTGGGGGCGCTGCGCACGGCGTTGGTCACCATCTGGAACAGGCCGGCGCTGGGATCGAGCCGCGCCGACAATTCATACTGATACGACGCCATGTCGGTGATCGGCTTCTTGGCGACGCCCGAGTCCATCGCCGCCTGGGCCACGGCGGCGGAAAGGCGGCTGATCAGGCGCGGATCGAACGGCACCGGAATGATGTAGTCCGGGCCATAGGCCGGGCGCGCGCCGCGATAGGCGGCGGCGACTTCGTCCGGCACATCCTCGCGCGCCAGCGCCGCGATGGCATGCGCGGCGGCGATCTTCATCTCTTCTTTGATGGTGGTGGCGCGCACATCCAGCGCCCCCCGGAAGATGTAGGGAAACCCCAGCACGTTGTTGACCTGGTTGGGATAGTCGCTGCGGCCGCTGGCGACGATGACGTCGCCGCGCACTGCCTTGGCGTCATCGGGCAGGATTTCCGGATCGGGATTGGCCATCGCGAAGACGATGGGATTTGCCGCCATGCTGCGCAGCATGTCGGGGGTCAGCGCGCCCTTGGCCGACAGGCCCAGGAAGACATCGCAGCCGACCATGGCATCGGCCAGGCTGCGCGCCTTGGTCTCCACCGCATGGGCCGACTTCCACTGGTTCATGCCCTCGGTGCGCCCACGATAGACCACGCCCTTGGTGTCGCAGAGGACGACATTTTCCGAACGCACCCCCATCGATTTGAGCAGCTCGATGCAGGCAATGCCCGCCGCGCCCGCGCCGTTGGTGACCACCTTGATATCTTCCAGCTTGCGCCCGGTGAGATGCGCCGCATTGATGACGCCCGCCGCGCTGATGATGGCGGTGCCGTGCTGGTCGTCATGGAAGACCGGAATATCCATCAGCTCGCGCAGGCGCTGTTAGATGATGAAACAGTCCGGCGCCTTGATGTCTTCCAGGTTGATGCCGCCGAAACTGGGGCCCAGATAGCGCACCGCGTTGATGAATTGATCGACGTCCTTGGTATCGACTTCCAGGTCGATGGAATTGACGTCGGCAAAGCGCTTGAACAGCACGGCCTTGCCTTCCATCACCGGCTTGCTCGCCAGCGCGCCCAGATCGCCCAGCCCCAGGATGGCGGTGCCGTTGGAGATGACGGCGACCAGGTTGCCGCGCGTGGTGTATTCCCAGGCCAGTTCCGGATTCTCGGCGATGGCCCGCACCGGCACGGCGACGCCGGGCGAATAGGCCAGCGCCAGATCGCGCTGGGTTGCCATCGGCCTGGTGGGCACGACTTCCAGCTTGCCGGGCTTGGCGCCGGCATGGAAAGCTAGGGCTTCCTCGTCCGTGAAGGAGGGGCGCTTCGACATCTCGGTTTTCCCTTATTCTTGTTTCCCAGGGTCATCCACAGGCTAGCAGGGGAAGCGGGCGGGCGGGCAAAAAACGCTCTGCTATGCTTCCCGCATGAGCGAGATGGTGCCTGAAAACGATATCGCGGCCGCCGACGGCATCACGCCGATGATGGCGCAATACCTGTCGCTCAAGAGCGCGCATCCGGACTATCTGCTGTTCTACCGGATGGGCGATTTCTACGAGCTTTTTTTCGCGGACGCAGCAAAGGCCGCCGAGGCGCTGGACATCGCCCTGACCAAGCGGGGCAAGCATCTGGGTGAAGACATTCCCATGTGCGGCGTGCCGGTGCACAGCGCCGAAGCCTATCTGGAAAAGCTGATCCGCAAGGGTCACCGCGTCGCGGTGTGCGAACAGATCGAAGACCCGGCAGAGGCGAAGAAGCGCGGCTCCAAGTCGGTGGTGAAGCGCGCCGTGGTGCGGTTGGTGACGCCCGGCACGATCACCGAGGATGCGTTGCTGGAAGCACGCGCCTCCAACATCCTGGCGGCGCTGGGGCGCAGCGGCGGCAGCTTCGCGCTCGCCGCCGCCGACATGTCCACCGGCCACTTCGAAGTCTGCGTGCTGGACGAAGACGCGGTCGCCGCCGAACTGGCGCGGCTGTCGCCCAAGGAATTGCTGCTGCCGGACGCGCTGGTGGTGCATGAAAGTTTCAAACAGGTTTTTGCGGCGCTGAAGATCGCGCTGTCGCCGCTGCCCGCCTCGCGCTTTGATTCCGATGCGGGGGCGCGGGCGCTGCAGGCGCATTACGGCCTGCTGTCGCTCGATGGGCTGGGGTCGTTCGGGCGCGCCGAATTGTCGGCGGCGGGTGCGCTGATCGCCTATATCGACCTGACGCAAAAGGGCCGCAAGGTGGCGCTGCGGCGGCTGGCCCAGGTACAGCCGGCGCAGTTTGTCGGCATCGATGCGGCGACGCGGCGCAACCTCGAACTCGACCAGACGCTCTCCGGTTCGCGCAACGGTTCGCTGCTCGCCACGATTGATCGCAGCGTAACGGCAGCGGGCGCGCGGCTGCTGGCGACGCGGCTGGCGGCACCACTGACCGGCATCGCGGTGATCGCGGCGCGGCAGGATGCGGTGCAGGGCTATGCAGAAGATTCTGAATCGCGGCGCAAGGCGCGCGCGCATCTGCGCAGCCTGCCCGACATGGCCCGCGCCCTGGCGCGGCTCTCGGTCGGGCGCGGTGGGCCGCGCGATCTGGGCAGCCTGCGCGATGGCGTCAAGTCGGCACGCAAGCTGCGCGACGATGTGACGGATTTGCGCGGCGAAGCGGCGGACGCCCATGCGGCGCTGACGCAGGCGCTGGCTGACCTGTCGCAGCTTTTGGATCGCCTGGCCTTCCTGCTGGTGGAAGAACCGCCCTATCTGGCGCGCGATGGCGGCTTCATCGTCGCGGGTGCACATGCGCCACTGGATGAATTGCGGGCGCTGCGCGACGAATCCCGCCGCGTCATCGCCATGCTGGAAGGCAAGTACAAGATCGACAGCGGCGTCAGCCAGTTGCGCATCAAGCATAATGGCGTGCTGGGCTATTTCATCGAAGTGGCGCAACAGCACGCTGATCGCCTGATGACCAATAGGGAATTGTTCCGCCATCGCCAGACCATGGCCGGGGCGGTGCGCTTCTCCACCGACGAGCTGGCTGGGCTGGCCTCGCGCATTGCCGAAGCGGCAGAAAGCGCGCTGGCGCTGGAAACCGCGCTGTTCACGGAAATGTGCGACCTGGCTTTGGCCCATGCCGAACCGATTGCCGCCGCCGCCGATGCGTTATCGGTGCTGGACGTGGCGTCCGCCCTGGCCGAACTGGCGGTGGCGCAGCGCTATGCGCGGCCACGCGTGGATGACAGTCTTGTCTTCAACATCACCCGTGGCCGCCACCCGGTGGTGGAAGCGGCGCTGGCCGCCCAGCATGGCGCACCGTTCGTCGCCAATGATTGCGACCTGTCGCCATCGGCGCGTGGCAGGCTGTGGTTCGTCACCGGTCCCAACATGGCCGGTAAATCGACCTTCCTGCGCCAGAACGCGATCATTGCGCTATTGGCGCAGATGGGCAGCTTCGTGCCCGCCGAAGCGGCGCATATCGGCGTGATTGACCGGTTGTTCTCCCGCGTCGGCGCGGGCGACGATCTGGCGGCGGGGCGCAGCACCTTCATGGTCGAAATGGTCGAGACGGCGGCGATCCTCAACCAGGCGACGCCGCGCTCCCTCGTCATCCTGGATGAGATCGGGCGCGGCACCGCCACCTATGACGGCCTCGCCATCGCCTGGGCGGCGGCAGAACATCTCTACGAGGCCAATAACAGCCGCGCGCTCTTTGCCACGCACTATCATGAGCTGACGGCGTTGAGCGCGCGGCTGGACAAGAGTGCCTGCGTCACCATGAAGGTGAAGGAGTGGAACGACTCCATCGTCTTCCTGCACGAAGTGGCGCTGGGCGCCGCCGACCGTTCCTATGGCATCCATGTCGCCAAGCTGGCGGGCCTGCCCGCCGCCGTGATCGGCCGTGCGGAAGCGGTGCTGGCGGCATTGGAAGAAGGCCGCGAAGGCCACAAGCCGCTGGCGCGGATCGACGAGTTGCCGCTGTTCTCGACCTCCGCCGTGGCCCCGCCCAAGACCAGCGCGGTGGAAGAGGCCCTGAAGACCATCGAGCCCGACAGCCTCTCCCCCAAGGAGGCGCTCGAACTCCTCTATGACTTGAAGAAGAAGCTGTCGTAACATCGGGTCATGAGCCAGCCCGGCACCGCACGCGCCCCGCGCAAGTTCCTGGTCGCCATCGACAAGACGCCGGAATGTGCCGTCGCCCTGCGCTTTGCCACCCGGCGCGCCCAGCATACCGGCGGGCGCGTCACCCTGCTGTGCGCCGCCCAGCCGCCCGACTTCCAGCAATGGCGCGGGGTGGAAGAGATCATGCGCGACGAAGCCCGCGCCGATGCCGAGGAACTGATCTATGCCGCCGCCAAAACGGTGAACGAGCTGTCGGGCATCCTGCCGGAGCTGGTGCTGCCTTATGGCGAAAGCACCGCCTGCCTGCACAAGCTGCTGAAGGAGGATGCGGATATCTCGATCCTGGTGCTGGCTTCGGCCACGGGCAAGGACGGGCCCGGCCCGCTGGTCGCCCTGTTCGGCAACGCCGTGCAGTCGATCCCTGTCACCATCGTCCCGGGCAATTTTACCGAAGCGCAAATTGACGATTTGGCCTAGCGCGGGTCTCACCCCACCTGAAAGTGTCATGGCCCGCATTTGCGGGCCATGACATGTGGGATATGGCGGTCTAAACTCCACCCATGATCAAAGGCCTTGTCGCCATCGCCATCCTGGCTGTCTTCGTGGTCCTGTGCCTGGGCCTGTTTGTCATGATGAAGGGCGGCACCACCGCCGCCAGCTATTCCAACAAGCTGATGCGGCTGCGGGTGGTCGCCCAGTTCGTCGCCATCATCCTGATCATGGTCGCCCTCTGGGCTTCCCAGAGTTAGCCGCGCCTTGCGCGCTGCGCGCATGAAAGGCGGAGGCGGGCTGGCGCTTGCTGTCCACGGCCCCGACTTATATGTAAGCGCTCTGCGGCGTTCCCGGCCCTCCGCAAGGGGGAGGGGGGTGTCGATTTTCGTGGTTCAAATGGGAAGCAATCGTTTCTCGTCAATGGGTTAGCCAATGGGCAAGACGCTATACGACAAGATCTGGGACGCGCATCTGGTGGAGGAGAAGCCGGGTGAGACCCCCATTCTCTACATCGACCGCCACCTGATCCATGAAGTGACCAGCCCCCAGGCCTTCGAGGGCCTGCGCAATGCCGGCCGCAAGGTCCGCCGCCCGGAACTGACCCTGGCCGTGGCCGACCACAATGTGCCGACCAAGGACCGCGACCAGGGCATCACCGATCCCGAAAGCCGCGAGCAGGTCGCCACCCTGGCCCGCAACACCGCCGAGTTCGGCGTCGAATATTTCACCATGGACGATGTCCGCGCCGGCATCGTGCACATCATCGGGCCGGAACAGGGCTGGACCCTGCCGGGCACCACCATCGTCTGCGGCGACAGCCACACCTCCACCCACGGCGCCTTCGGCGCACTGGCCTTCGGCATCGGCACCTCGGATGTCGAACATGTGCTGGCGACCCAGACCCTCTTGATGCCCAAGTCGAAGAACATGCGCATCACCGTCAGCGGCAAGCTGCCCGACGGCGTGACGGCGAAGGACATCGCGCTGGCCGTGATCGCCCGCATCGGCACCGCCGGCGGCACCGGCTATGTCATCGAATATGCCGGCGACGCCGTGCGCGCCCTGACGATGGAAGGCCGCATGACGCTGTGCAACCTGACCATCGAAGGTGGCGCCCGCGCTGGCCTGGTCGCGGTGGACGACACCACGATCAACTACATCAAGGGCCGCCCGCGCGCCCCCAAGGCGGCGGCGTTCGAGCATGCCGTGCAGTACTGGAAGACGCTGCAATCCGATGCCGATGCAAAATTCGATGTCGAAGTGACGCTGGATGCGCGCGACATCGTGCCGATGGTGACCTGGGGCACCTCGCCGGAACAGGGCCTGCCGATCACCGGCAGCGTGCCGGACCCGGCCAAGATGACCGACGAACATCAGCGCGCCGCCGCCCAGCGCGCCCTCGACTATATGGGCATCACCGCCAACATGAAGCTGACCGACATCAAGGTCGATCATGTCTTCATCGGTTCGTGCACCAATGGCCGCATCGAGGATTTGCGCGCTGCCGCCGAAGTGGCGAAGGGCCGCAAGGTCGCCAGCGGTGTGAACGCCATCGTCGTGCCCGGCTCGGGTCTGGTGAAAAACCAGGCCGAGGAAGAAGGCCTGGACAAGATATTCCTGGAGGCGGGCTTTGAATGGCGCGATCCCGGTTGCTCCATGTGTCTGGCGATGAACGCTGACAAGCTGAAGGAAGGCGAACGCTGCGCCTCCACCTCCAACCGCAACTTCGAAGGCCGTCAGGGCCGTGGCGGCCGCACGCATCTGGTTTCGCCCGCGATGGCGGCGGCAGCGGCGGTCACCGGCCATCTCACCGACGTTCGGACGCTTTAAAAAAAACTCACCGGATCGACATCGACGGCGACGCGCACCGCGCCCGGCACTTTCACCCGCGCCAGCCAGGCGCGCATATAGGCTTGCACATCGACGCCGCGCGCCGCCTGCACCAAGAGCCGTTCACGCGTCTGTCCGCGCAGCAGGGCATAGAAGGCGGGCGTCGGGCCCCACACTTTCACATCCCTGGCAGCGGGCGCGGTTTTTGCCAGTTCGCGTGCCACATCGCGCACAGCTTCGCCGTCGTAACCGGAGACAATGATCGCGGCCAGCCGCCCGAACGGCGGCGCAGCAGCGGCCTCGCGGAACATGCGCTCCTGCTCGTAGAAGCCGTCGCGGTCGCCCGATGCCAGCGCCTGCATCACCGAATCATCGGGATTGCGGGTCTGCAGCAGGACCAAACCCGGCTTCTCGGCGCGGCCAGCGCGTCCCGAAACTTGGTGCAGAAGCTGGAAGGTGCGTTCGCGCGCCCGCACATCGCCATCTGCGCCGCCCAGATCGGCATCGATCACGCCGACCAGCGTCAGGTGCGGAAAGTGATGGCCCTTGGCGACGATCTGGGTGCCGATCAGCACATCGATCTCGCGGCTGGCGAAGGCGCGCAGCGGGCCCTGAATCTCGCCGCGCGTCGCCATCGTGTCGGACGAGGCGATGGCATAGCGCGCATTGGGGAAGAAGGCGGCGAACTCCTCCGCCACCCGCTCCACGCCGGGGCCGCAGGCGATCAGCGCGCCGCTTTCATGGCAGGCGGGACATTCGCTCGGCGCGGCAATCTCGTAGCCGCACTGGTGACAGGCAAGGCGGCGGCGATAGCGATGCTCCACCAGCCAGGTCGAACAACTGGGGCAGGTCAATTTGTGGCCGCAGGCTTCGCACAGCGTCAGCGGGGCATAGCCGCGCCGGTTCAGGAACAGCATCGCCTGTTCGCCCGCCGCCAGTGTCTCTGCGATGGCGGTGCGCAAGGGCGGCGACAGCCATTGCGCTTTCACCGCAGCGTCAACCGGATCACGTTCCTGGCGCAGATCGACCAGCTTGACGCTGGGCAATCCGGCGACGCCATGCCGCCGCGCCAGAATGTGATGCGCGTAGCGCCCGCTGGTGGCGTTGACGAAACTTTCCAGCGACGGCGTGGCGCTGGCCAGCACGACCGGCGCGCCTTCGATCCGTCCCCGCACCACCGCCATGTCGCGGGCGTGATACAGCGCCCCTTCCTGCTGCTTGAAGGCCTGTTCGTGTTCCTCGTCCACCACGATCAGGCCCAGTTCGCTGAAGGGCAGAAACAGGGCTGAGCGCGCGCCCACCACGACGCGGGCTTCGCCGTTCAGCACGGCGCGATAGACGCGGCGGCGTTCCTTCTGCGACAGGTCGCTGTGCCATTCGGCGGGCCGCACCCCGAAGCGGGCGGTGAAGCGTTCCAGGAACTGCGCCGTCAGCGCGATCTCCGGCAACAGGATCAGCGCCTGCCGGTTCTGCCGCAGCGCCTGCGCCACCGCCTCGAAGTAAACCTCGGTCTTGCCCGAACCGGTGACGCCATCCAGCAGGTGCGCCGAGAAATTCTGCGCCGTCACTGCTTCGCATAGCGCCGCTGCGGCACCAGCCTGGTCGCCGCTGAGTGTCACGGTCGTGCAATCCGGATCGGGCATGGCAAACGGCGCGAATTCCGGCAGCGTCGTCGCCACCAGTGCGCCTGCCGCGACCAGCCCGCGCACCACGGCGGCGGAGACATTGGCGTCTTCCGCCAATCCCGCCACCGAGCGCGCCAGGCCGTCGGCGGCAATCTCCAGCGCGCGCTTGCGCGGTTCTGAAAGGCGCGCGGGTACCGTTTCGCCTTTCACATAGGCGGTGCGCCGTGCTTCCGGTTCGAACGCGTCCCGGCTGCGCAGCGCCATTGCCAGGATCGCGCCCGGCGGCGACAGGGTGTAGTCGGCGACCCAGTCGATGAAGTCGCACAGTTTGGCGGGCAGGGCGGGGCCACCTTCCAGCCCCACCGCGACCTTCAGGCGATTGTCGCCGACCGCGCCTTCGGCCGCGCCCCACACCACGCCCAGCATCTCGGTGGAGCCCAGCGGCGCGACCACCAGCGTGCCGCGCGGCAACGCGGTTTCCAGCTTGTAGTCATAGGCGCCCGCCAGCGGACGCGGCAGCAGCACGCCCGCGCGGAGCTTTGCTGGCAACGCGATCTCAGGGGAAGCCGGCTTGGGAAATGGCCGTCGCATGGGCTACAATTCGTATGGCGGTGCAGCAGGGTCAACGCTTTTCTAGAGGTCGGAACGGAAATGCGCGAATCGCGGGTTGCGCGTGGCTAAGGGGCAGGCGTTCGATGCGTTGCGCAAGCTGTGGCTGGAGCAGCTGGCGCATGAACGCCGCGCCTCGCCGCACACGCTGCGCGCCTATGGCGACGATGCGGCGCGCTTCGGCGGGTTCCTGGTGCATCACCTGGGCGGCACCGTGAACGCCAATGCGCTGCGCACATTGGCCCCCGCCGACATCCGCGCCTTCATCACCCATCGCCGCGCCGAAGGCCTGGGCGCGGGCGGGGTGCAGCGGGCGCTGGCGGCGATCCGCAGCTTCTACCGCTTCCTGGCGCGCGAAGGCATTCTGGAGAATGCCGCGCCGCAAGGCGTGCGTTCGCCGCGCTTGCCCAAGCGATTGCCGCGCCCGCTGTCACAGGATGATGCGGCCCGCGCGCTGACAGTGGCGCGCGACAATGACATTGACTGGATCGGGCGGCGCGACGCTGCGCTGCTGACGCTGCTCTATGGCGCGGGCCTGCGCATCTCCGAAGCGTTGTCGCTGAAGCGCGGCGATGTGCCGTTGGGCGAGACGCTCACCATCCTGGGCAAGGGCCGCAAGGAGCGCAGCGTGCCGGTGCTGCCGTTGCTGCGCGAGGCCATTGCGGATTATGCGCAACAGATTCCCTTCAGCGGCGAAGCCTCCGCGCCGCTGTTCCTGTCCCGCCGGGGCCGCGCCATGAGCGCGCGCGAGGCGCAAGCCCTGATGCAGCGGCTGCGCGGGAGCCTGGGCCTGTCGGAAAAGGCGACGCCACATGCGCTGCGCCATTCCTTTGCCACCCACCTGTTGCAGGGCGGCGGCGACCTGCGCAGCGTGCAGGAACTGCTGGGCCACGCCTCGCTCTCCACCACCCAGGTCTATACCGCCATCGAGACCAGCCAGCTCTTGAAGACCTACCAGGCGGCGCATCCGCGTGCGCGCCGATCCTGACGTTTCTGTAATCTTGGCTCGCGTTGCAAACGGTTTTGTCGCCGTTAAGCTGGGCGCAAAGAGAAAAACCTGTCCTGGGGGGACATTCCATGAAGTCGCATTTTCCCGCCGCGCTTGCGGCCCTTTTGGCCTGCGCCATTGCGCCCGCCTTCGCCCAGGAACCCGATGGCCTGAAGCTGCCGCGCGGCTTCCACGCCCAGGTCGTGGCCGAAAGCCTGCCGAACCTGCGCCACCTGGCGGTACGCGACAACAACACGATCTATGCCTCCACCCGGGCGGCGGGGCGTGGCGCCACGGCCAATCCCGGCATTCTCGCCCTGCATCTCGACGCCAATCATAAAGTCGACAAGACCGACCATTTCAGCGAAGTCAGCGGCGGCACCGGCATCCGCATCCAGGGCAACACGCTCTATGGCAGCACCGTCACCGATGTGTACCGCATCGCGCTGAAGCCGGGCGAAAGCGTGCCCAGCGCCACGCCCGAAGTGGTGGTCAGCGTCATGCCGGGCGCCGCCTTCAACAACCGCATGGTGGTGCTGGACGGCAAGGGCAATCTCTTTGTCTCGGTCGGCGGCACCGGCAACATCTGCACCGCCCCTGCCGGACGCGGTGCCAAGCCCAAGGGCCTGCATCCGTGCCCCGGCGTCACTGATCGCGGCGGCGTCTGGAAGTTCAGTGCATCGAAGCTGAACCAGAAATTCCCTGCCGACGGCGTGCAAGTGGCGACCGGCCTGCGCGACAGCGATGCGATGGATTTTCGCGCTGGTGATGGCCTCTATCTCTACATGCATGACCGCAGCGCCACGCACGAAACCTGGCCTGACCTGGTGAGCGAGCAGGACGAAGAAAACCTGTCGGAGGAATTCCACCGCATCGCCGGCAAGGATGTGGTCAACATGGGCTGGCCCTACACCTATTGGGATGGCGCCAAGAAGATTCGCCTGATGGCGCCGGAATATGGCGGCAACGGCAAGGTCTCGCCGCCCGCCGGCATCTATGCCGACCCGATTGTGACCTTCCCCACCTCGCACTCCGCGCCGCTGGGCCTGGTCTTCTACAATGGCCGCCAGTTCCCGGCCTCCTATCGCGGCGGCGCCTTCGTGGCGCGGCACGGCGGCAATGGTCCGGAGCGGCCGGAAGGCCGTTCGGGGTTCGACGTAATGTTCATTCCCTTCACGGGCAACGGCAAGCCGGGCACGCCGGTGACCTTTGCCGACGGCTTTGCGGGCCCGACCCCAGCCTCCAAGATCGTGGCCAAGGCCACCTATCGCCCGGTGGGCGTGGCGGTGGGCCCGGACGGCTCGCTCTATGTCTCGGAATCCAACAAGGGCCGGATCTGGCGCATTTATTACGACGGCAAGCCCTGAGTCCGGCGGAAATCCAGCTTTCTTAAGGTTTCTCTGTTGCAGTGCCCGGACGGGTGGGATATTTCCCGCCCGTTCCCAGCCTTTTGGGCCAGGGCCGCTTTAGCTCAGTTGGTAGAGCACATCATTCGTAATGATGGGGTCAGGTGTTCGAGTCACCTAAGCGGCACCATTTTTTCTCGCGCTGATGCGCGCAAAGAAATGACAGGCCCCGGCCACCGGGAACTTCTCCCTTTCCGCCGCCCTCCCCCCGCCGTGCCGGGCGCGGTATAACGCCTGCATGTCCCTGCAAACCCGCGTTCTGGGCTCCATCGCTCTGCTGCTGGTGCTGGCGCTACTGGGCGGCAGCGCCGCGCTGGTGCTGAACGCGCGCGCGGCGGCGCAGACCGAAGTGCACACGGCCTTTCATGGCGCCGCCGAGTCCGTGCGGGACACCATGAAGGGCAATGTCGCCCACACCGTCACGCTGCGCGAAGTCGTGGCCAGCTTCGAAGGCCAGCGCCATGTCCGCGCCGCGCTGGTCAACGAGGATGGCCGTGTCATCGTGCAGTCGCAGATCGCGCAACTGGACAACCCCGCGCCGGGCTGGTTCGCGTGGCTGATCGAACCGGCGCCGCTTTCCATCACCATTCCCATCAACCTGCCGCAATTTCCCTGCGTGCTGCAGCTGGTGACCGATCCGCGCAGCGAGATGGCGCAAAGCTGGGGTCATGTCGTAACTGCCTTTCTCACCATGCTGGCCTTCTGCGCCGGGGCGATGGCGGTGGTGTCGCTGGCGTTCCGCCATGCGCTGCGCCACCTGAAGGACTTGCAGGCCGGCATGCTCGATGTCTCCCGGGGCCATTACCAGACGCGGCTGGAAGCCAGGGGTGCGCCGGAATTTGCGGAGCTGGCGGGCGGCTTCAACCACATGGCGGGGCGGCTGGAGCAATTCTCCGACAGCAACCGGCGGCTGGAACTGCAGATCAACCAGGTGCAGGAAGAAGAACGCGCCGGCATCGCGCGCGATTTGCATGATGAAGTCGGACCGTATCTTTTTGCGCTGCAGGTCGATGCCAGCGCGCTGGTGAAATCGGCAGAGCCCGAGACGCGCGGCCGCGGTCAGGCCATCCGCGACGCGGTGATGCACATCCAGCAGCAGGTGAAGGACATTTTGCGCCAGTTGCGGCCGGCCAGCGAACTGGAATTCGGGCTGGAAGCGGCCATCGCCGATCAGATCCTGTTCTGGTCGCGGCGCTATCCCGCGATCCGCTTCGAGCGCAGTGTGGGCAGCGACCTGGCGCTGGACCGGCGCGGCGAGGATACGGCGCTGCGCATCGTGCAGGAAGGTCTCAGCAACGCGGTGCGCCATGGCAACCCCGGCCTGATCCGCGTGGTGATCGCGGGCCAGCCCGATGGCGTGCGGGTGAGCGTCGAGGATGATGGCGGCGGGCTGAAGCAATCGGCGGCCGGTCTCAGTCAGATGGGCTTGCCCGGGCTGGAGGAGCGCGTGCGCGCCCTGGATGGTCGCTTCATCGTGGAAGACCAGCCGGGCAAGGGCGTGCGCCTGGTGGCGCTGCTGCCAGGCCGCCGCGTGCGGGAGGTGGCATGACCCGTATCCTGCTGGTGGATGATCACGCCATCGTGCGTGATGGCATTCGCCGCCTTCTGGCCGAGCGCGGCTTTGCGTTCTTGGAAGCCGCCAGCGGCGAAGCGGCGCTGGAACAATTGGCGGGCGGGGCGTGCGACCTGGTGATCCTCGATCTCAACCTGCCCGGGCTGGGCGGGCTGGAACTGCTGCGCCGCGTGCTCAAGCTGCACCCCGCGCAGAAGGTGCTGCTCTTCTCGCAGCACACCGAGACGATCTACGCCACCCGCGCCATGGAAGCGGGCGCGCGCGGCTTTGTCAGCAAGAACGCGGCGCCGGAAGAATTGCTGGCGGCGGTGGCAACAGTGCTGGAGGGCGGCACGGTGATCGAGCGCGACATCGCCGGCGAAATCGCCCTGCAGGGCATCGGCGAGAACGCCTATCTGCGGCCCCTGACCCAGCGCGACATCGAGATCTTGCGCCTGCTGGCGCAGGGCAACAGCCTGACCCAGATCGGCGATGCGCTGGGCATTGCCTACAAGACGGTGGCCAACACCCTGTCGCGCATCAAGGAGAAGCTGGGCGTCAGCCATACCGCCGACCTGATCCGCATCGCGGTGGGGCGTGGGCTGACGGATCTGGGCTGAGCGTGCTACAACGCGCCATAAGAAAATAACAAGAGGGGGGACATCATGCTGCGTCCGGTTCTGGCGAGCCTTGCCACCATCAGCCTGACGATGATCGCGGTGCAGGCCCAGGCGCCGCTGGCCGCGCCGCGCTTCCATCACCTCGAACTGAACGCCGTCGATCCCGATGCCGCGATCGCGTTCTATGTGAAGCAATTTCCCGCCACCGCGAAAACCACATGGGAAGGCAAGCCTGCCCTGTCTTCGCCGGACAATGTGCTGATCGTCTTCAACCAAGTGACGCGCCCGCCCCAGGCCGATGCCAATGTCACGGCCTACTGGCATTTCGGCTGGAACGTGGTCGATTCCCGCAAGAGCCTGGAGGCGTGGCGGGCTCAGAATATCCTGGTGCCGTTCTATACCGATGATGCGGGCGGCTTTGTCGGCATCAGCAGCGACACCTATCCCTATCCGCCCGGCGTGCCGGGACGGACGCGGGCGCAACTGGCCGAGGCCAAGGCGCAAAATCTCCAGCCACGCCGCGAAGCGGGCAATGGCTATATCGCCGGTCCCGATGGCGCGGTCATCGAGTTCACCGGCAACGCCCCGGCCGAGCGCGTCGATCATGTGCACATGTGGCAGGACGATCCGGTCTGTGCCCAGCTCTGGTACCAGACGCACCTGCAGGCGACGCCGCGTGGCGCGGGCCGTGGCGCGCCTGCACCTTTGCCCGCGCTCGCAGATTGCAAGCAGGCGCGCAGCCCCGAACCGTCATGGCCCTCGCTGACAAAGGAAGGCACCTATCGCGCCCCCACGGGCGGCGTCAGTTTCAGCGGCGTGGCGATGAACTGGTATCCCAACCAGACAGCCAGGCCGTTGGCGCCGACCACGGGCCGCCTGATGGATCATGTTGGCCTGGCCGTCACGGATCTCGATGCCTGGGTGGCCAAGCTGCGCGGCGAAGGCGTGACGATCCTGCGACCCGCCTATCACGTCGGGATGACGCGCGCGGCGATGATCGAAGGCCCCAGCCGCGAAGCCATCGAGCTGGTGGAAGTGAAATAGCTCAGCGGCTCATGCTGATGTCACGCACCCGGCCGTTGCGGGCATTGTAGGTGCAGCTGTAATTCCATTGCACCCGCAGCCGGTCCATCTGGCGCAGCTCGCCCTGGCCAGTGACCTGGATATCGATCTGCGATTGCTGGCCATAGCGATTCTGGCTGAGGAAAATCTTGAAGTTGGACGCGGTGGGATTGCGCTGCTGGGCATAATCCAGCGCGGCGTCATAACAGGCCTGCGCTGCCGCCTTGCGCGGATCGCCACCCGCAACCGGACGGTTGCCGCCAAAATCACCGTCGCGGCCACCGCGCCCCATATCACCACCGCGATTGCCGCCTTCGGGCGACACCGACACGGCATAGGCCTGTCCATTGCGGCTGTTGTAGGTGCAGCGATAGCTGAAGGGCCGCCCATCGGCCTGGCCGGCACCGGTGACAAGGCTTTCGGCATTGGCCAACTGCGCGATGCTGTAGGAGGTGCGTGAAACGCTGCCGGCACTGAGCATGCCGCGCGCCTCGCGCGTCACGGCCCCCCAACAGCCATTGGCCGCGTCATTCTGCGCCTGCACCGGCAGTGCAAACAGCGCGACAACCAGGCCAGCAGCCAAGCTGCCAAAGGAAATTCCAGCCAGAATTTTCATGCGGTGCCCCACCCTTATGTGTGCCAAGCCTGACATGGCCATCGTGCCTGCTCAAGGGAAGCTGTGAAATGCTGCGTTGCAAAAGATCGCAGCTTGTCTTGCGCGCATCCAGGTTGGCCGTCACTCTCTGGCAAAAGCCGCGCGAATGGCGGCTCCTTGGGGGAAGACATGACATTGTCCGGCACGCAGACGCCGACGCGCCATCGCTACTGGATCGCGGTGATGCTCTTCATCACCGTCGTCATCAACTATCTCGACCGCAGCAACATCTCCACCACCGTGGTGGCGATGAAGCAGGAATTCGGGATGGACAATGGCCAGATGGGCCTGGTGCTCAGCGCCTTCGGCTGGACCTATGCGCTGGGGCAGATTCCCGGCGGCTGGCTGGTCGACCGGATGACGCCGCGCGTCTTCTATCCCATCCTGCTGGTGCTGTGGTCGCTGGCGACGCTGTCGATGAGCTTTGTCGGCACCCTGTCGAGCTTCTTCTTCCTGCGGGCGCTGGTGGGCGCACTGGAAGCACCGTCCTATTCGATCAACAACCAGGTGGTCAGTTCCTGGTTTCCCAACAAGGAACGCGCCAGCGCGGTGGGTTTCTTCATTTCCGCCCAGTTCATCGGCCCGGCCTTCCTCACCGGCCTGCTATTCTGGCTGGAAGCCAATTACGGCTGGCGCTCGGTCTTCTATGCCACCGGCGCGCTGGGACTGGCCTGGGGCATCCTCTGGTATTTCCTCTATCGCGGCCCGCGTGAATCCCGGCTGGCGAACCAGGCCGAGATCGAGGAGATCAAGGCCGGCGGTGCGCTGGTGGATTTCGGCGCCGCAGATCGCAAGATGCCTGCCGTCTTCAAGTGGGACGATATCGCCACCGTCTTCAAGTACAAGAAGCTGTGGGGCGTCTATCTCGGCCAGTTCGCCATCACCTCCAGCCAGTTCTTCTTCCTGACCTGGTTCCCCACCTATCTGATGGAGTACCGGCATCTCAGCAACCTGAAGACCGGCATCTACGCCTCGATTCCCTTCATGGGCGCGTTCTTCGGCGCGCTCTGCTCGGGCTTCGTCTCGGACTTCATGCTGCGCCGGGGTTTCTCGCTCAGCACGGCGCGCAAGACGCCGATCATCACGGGCCTGCTGATCTCCAGCGTCATCATCGTGGCGAACTATGTGGAATCGACCGAGATCGCGGTGCTGTTCTTCAGCATCGCCCTGTTCGGCAATGGCTTGGCCTCGATTGGCTGGTCGCTGATCTCGTCGGTGGCGCCGCAACGGCTGATCGGCCTGACCGGCGGCGCCTTCAACGGCGTCAGCAACCTGTCGGGCATTGTCACGCCCACCATCATCGGCTACCTGGCGATCAACGGCAATTTCGCGCCGGGCCTTGCCTACATCGCCGTCGTGGCGCTGCTGGGCGTCTGCTCTTACGTATTCCTCATCGGCAAGCTGGAGCCGGTGGAGAAGTAACAACCAGCGTACAGACTGGAGGCCCGCCGATGCGAACCCGGCGGGCCTTTTCTTTTTAGGCGCGTTCTTTTGCGCCCTGCGTGCGTCGCTCGTCGCTCATGGGCTATCGCGCCCACATCGCTCCTCGCGCCTGCGCAGATCGCAAAATCGACGCGCCTAAATCTTGGCGCCCGCGCGTTTCAGAAGCACCGTGGCCGCGCCGACATCTTCCTGCACCGCCTGCCGTGTCTTGCCCAGGTCGATGACGGCGCTGGCGCTGGGCGGATATTCGCCCGGCAGCACCGCGCGCACGGCCCGCACATTGGCGGCGTCGATTTCCACCGCCTGACCGTCGGGCCGCGTCAGTTTCGCGGTGGCGGTCATCGCGCCCGCCACGCCGAAGCTGCCATCGCTGGTCTTGTCGCCCAGCCGGATGCGGATATTGGCGAGATAGGCGATGGTTTCCTGCGGCAGGTTGCGCTTGCCTAGCAGGTTGGCTTCCAGGTTTCCCGGCCCGGTATTGTAGGCGGCGAACAGGGCGGGGTAGCCATACTTGCCATGCAGGAATTTGAGATAGGCGGTGCCTGCCAGCACGCTGTTGCGTGGATCATAGGCGTCGTCGCCCAGCCGATTGTCCAGGCGCATGTCGCGATAGGTTTCCGGCATCACCTGCATCAGGCCCATCGCGCCTTTTTCCGAAGTGATGGGCAGGTCACCCTGCAGCACAGTGCGCCCGCCTGATTCCTGGCGCATCACTTCGATGATCCAGTCGCGCGGCATGCCAAACCGTTTGGACGCCTCGGTGATGAACTTGTCCCAGCGGGCGATGCGCGCGGCGACCGGCATCTCGTTCTCGGCGTCGAAGATCGGTTGCGGCAGGTCCACCAGCGGCGTCGCTTCCACCGGCTTCAGTTCGGCGAAACGGTCGGGCGCCGGCGCTGGCCGGGGTGCGCTGGGCACGGGCCCATGTCCCACGGTCACCACCGCCCAGCCCAACAGGCCAAGACAGGCCAGCGCCAGGGCCGGGCGCAACGCGGGGGCAAATCGGGTCAGGCTCGGCAGGGGCAAGGGCGGAAACTCTCCAGGACGAAGAGGCGCGAAGGAAAGGCTCTCAGGATATGAGGCCGTGATGCCTTTTCTGGGGCAGCAAAGCGATACGAGGGGGCTTCGCGCATTGCAAGGCAGACGCCTCTGTGTAACGGTTGCATGAAAAGTATAACAATTACATGTGGTTAGATTCGCTGTGCAAATATCTGCACGCTTACTGGTCTGTCGATATATTATATATGGTGATTACCATGAAACTGCGGACCCTTCTTATCGTGACCGGATTGCTGCTGCCGCTGGTGGCGCAGGCGCAGCCGGCTGCCTGTCCGCAAGCGGTTCCCGCCGCCAAGCTCAGCGCGGCCATGGGCGCGCGCGATGCAGCGCTGCTGACGCCGGGCGTGCCGGTGACGGCGCTGCTGCATCCGGCGGAGCAGCTGGCCTTCGCGCTGGCGCCGGTGCGCAAGCCCGCAACCGGTTCGCAGGGCGGCCTTTTCGCCGTCGATGTCGGCCAGGCCGGCGCCTGGCGCGTCAGCATCAACTCCCGCGCCTGGGTGGATGTGGTGCGCGATGGCAAGGCGGTGGCGTCCGCTGCGCACGCGCATCCCGAAGGCTGCAGCTTCTTCAGCAAGCAGGTGGAATTCACGCTGCAGCCCGGCCGCACGCTGATCCAGATTTCCTCGAACCCGGAACCAACCGTGGCGATAATGGTGGAGAAACTCCCATGACCATCCAGGCCGGCGCACCGCTGCCCCGCCGTCCCGCCACCATCAAGGATGTGGCGCGCGAACTCGACATTTCCGTCGCCACCGTCAGCCGCGCTTTGTCCAAGCCGCACCTGCTGCGTCCCGCCACGGTGACGCGGGTGCGCGAAGCGGTGGACCGGCTGGGCTATCGTCCCAACCTAGTGGCGCAGAATCTCAAGCTGGGCTCCACCGGCATCGTCTATGTCGTGATCCCGGCGCTGAGCCCTTTCTTCTATGACGTTTTTCGCGGCATCGAGCGGGCGGCGCTGGAACTGGGCTATTCGGCCATCGTCGCCCATACCGGCCGCGATCCGCTGCGCGAAGGCGAATATTTCGATCAAGTCGCCTGCGGTCGCGCCGACGGCGTCTTGCTGGTCTCCACCGCGCAGCTCGAGATCGAACCACCGCACAAGCACACCTTGCCGCCCACCGTGATGGTACTGGAAAGTCATGGTCACAAGAATTTCCCGGCCGTGCGGGTGGACCACGTCGTCGCCGCCACCCAGGCCACCAATCACCTGCTGGAGCTGGGCCATCGCCGGATCGCCCATATCACCGGCAATGTCCGCGCCCCGATGTCGGTGAAGCGCCGCGAGGGTTTCGTGGCCGCGATGGCGGCCGCCGGAATCAAGAATGCCGAGGAGAACTGCGTCCCCGGCGAGTTCACGCCCGAAGCGGGTCAGGCGGCGATGGAGACGCTGCTGCAGCGTCCCGTGCTGCCGACGGCCGTCTTCTGTTCCAGTGACGAGATCGCGGTGGGCGCCATCCGCGCCATCCGCGCGGCCGGGCTGCGCGTGCCGGACGATATTTCCATCATCGGGTACGAGGATCAGCGCCTCAGCCGCATCTATGATCCGCAGATCACCACCGTGCATGTTCCCACTTTTGAGAGTGGCTACCAGGCGATGGTGAAGCTGCGCCGCATCCTGGCGCGCGAGGAATATGAGCATGACGTTGTGCTGCCGACGCATGTCGTCATTCGGCAGACCACGGCCCCGCCGAAAAAGGCTTAAGTCCCGTCGCCAAACAAAAGGCCCGCGTCTTGTGACGCGGGCCTTTCTGCTTCCAGGCGCGAGACGGTTTCGCTGCAGACCATCCGCTACGCACCAGCTTCCTTCCCCCGCGAACGAAGTGACGAGCGGGGGAAGGTGTAGCAACGAGGTGTTTGCTTGCAAACCCGAGTTGCGACGGATGGGGGCATCAATTCAACGGCTATACATCGGCTTCTGGCCCGCGATCGCCAGCGGCAGGCGATAGATGCTGGTCGAACCGGCGAGATAGGCGACCTTGCCGTCGGCGCCGCCGAAGGCGATGTTGGCGGACACTTCCGGCAGGATGATCTGGCCCAGCAGCTTGCCTTCCGGCGTCAGGATGCGGATGCCGGCCTGGCCCGTGGCCCAGACATTGCCGGCGGAATCGACCTTCAGGCCATCGGGCACGCCCGCGCCCTTGTCGGCGGTCCAGTCGGCCAGCAGCTTCTTGTTGGTCACGCTGCCGTCGGCCTTCACGTCATAGCGATAGAGCTGCGACTTGGGCTCGGTGTTGGAGACATAGAGATACTTGCCGTCGGGCGAGAAGCCGACGCCGTTGGGGCGCGGCAGGTCGGTGATGACGGCGGTGAGCTTGCCGTCCTTGAAGCGATAGACGTTGTTGGTCTTCTGGGTGCCGACAACCTTGTTGGGATCGGTCTTGCCGGCCACCGGGTCGTTGTAGAAATAGGGCGGGTCGCTGAAATAGAGCGCGCCGTCCTTGGCATAGACCAGATCGTTCGGGCTGTTCAGCGCCTTGCCCTCGAACTTGTCGAGGAAGGAGGTGGCGCGCATCTGGTCGTCCAGCTTGACGATGCGGTGGCCGGAATGCTGCGCCAGCAGCAGGGTGCCATCGGGCGCCGGGACCATCGCATTGGAGCCGCGATAGAAGCGGGAGTCGAAGCTGTCGACGCCACCGGCATGGTCCAGCCGCAGGGTCAGCTTGCCGGTGGGCGACAGGCTGTAGACCTTGTTGGCACGCAGGTCGCTGAACCAGAGTTCGCCCTTGTGCCACACCGTGCCCTCGGTGAACTGGAAGCCCCCGGCCACCTTTTCGATTTTGGCATTGGGCGCGATCACCGCGTCCAGCGCCTTGTCCACCCGCCGGACGCTGGCGCCCTTGGCCGCTTCGACCTTGCCGGTGGGGGCGGGCAGGGCGGCCGTGGAATAATTCTGCGCTAGGACGGGGGCGGCCAGCACCAGCAGGGCGGCGCCGCACAGGACGGTGAACTTGGTCTTCATGGGAAGTCTCCTCTATCTTTCCGGTCGCTCTGAAGGCCGCCTCGCCCGAAGGGGCGTAAAAGCGGGCGCATACTCCGGGAAAAAGGTGCAACAGACTAGCCCAACATCGGTACAAGTAATCGATTGCATTTAGCGGCTCTTGAGGGCAGAATTGCTGCAACAGCGAACGGCCCCAAAGCGATAAAGGGACAATAAAAAAAAGCCATGACGGAAGCGACCCCCAGCACCAAGGACATCGACGTCCTCACCATCTGCCAGTTGCTGCGTCCCGCCGAGGAGCGCTGGATTGGCAGCCGCTATCACCTGACCCGCGCCGACAAGGATGCGGTGCCGGACGATATCGCCGCCAAGGCGCGTGCACTCATCACCTCGGGCCTGGATGGCGCGCCCGCCTCGCTGATCGAACGCATGCCCAAGCTGGAAATCATCACCGTCAACAGCGTCGGCTACGACCTGGTGGACATGAAGAAGGCCCTGTCGCGGCACATTCCCGTCACCCACACGCCCGACGTGCTGACCGACGATGTCGCCGACCTCGCCATCGGCCTCACCATCATGACCTCGCGGCGTCTCGCCCAGGCCGACCGCTTTGTCCGCGCCGGGCGCTGGACGAAGGAGAAGTTTCCCGTCGCCGGCAAGGTCACGGGCAAGCGCATGGGCATCCTGGGGCTGGGCCGCATCGGCCGCGCCATCGCCAAGCGCGCCGAAGGCTTCGGCATGCAGATTCTCTATACCGACCGGGCGAAGATGGACACGCCCTATCGCTTCCTGCCCGATCTGTTCAGCCTGGCGAAGGAAAGCGATTTCCTGATGGTCGCCAGCTCGGCGGGCCCGGATGCCAAGCACCTGGTCAACGCCGCCGTTTTCGAGGCGCTGGGGCCGGACGGCATCCTCATCAATATCGCGCGCGGCAGCGTGGTGGACGAGGCCGCCTTGATCGCCGCCTTGCAGGCGGGCAAGATCGCGGGCGCCGGACTGGACGTTTTCGAGCACGAACCGAACGTGCCGGAAGCCCTGTTTGGCCGCGATGATGTGGTGCTGTTGCCGCACATCGCCTCCTCCACGCGCGAGACTCGCAGCGAGATGGGGCGGCTGGTCATCAAGAACCTGGAAGCCTGGTTCGCGGGCAAGCCACTGGTGACCCCGACTCCCGAAACGCTGGCGATGCTCGCCAACCGTTAGAAGAGTCATGGCCGATAAGATCGACGTCCTGCTGATTGCCGGGTTGCTGCCTGCGATCGACGAGAAACTTTCCACCACCTACACCGTGCATCGCCACAAGCCCGATGCCGTGCCACCGGATGTGGCTGCAAAGGTGCGCGCCGTGGTCACGACCGGCAACATGCCGCCCTCGCTGTTCGACACCCTGCCGAAGCTGGAAATCATCAGCAGCGTCAGCGTCGGCTATGACGGCATCGATGTGACGAAGGCTGCGGCGAAGAAAATTCCCGTCACCAATACGCCCGATGTGCTGAACGACGATGTCGCTGATCTTGCCATTGCGCTGATGGTGATGGCGTCGCGCCGGCTGGCCGCCGCCGACCGCTATGTCCGCGACGGCAAGTGGCTGGCAGGCGCCATGCCGCTGACACGCAAGGCAAGCCGGAAAAAGCTGGGCATTGTCGGGCTGGGCCGCATCGGCAAGGACATTGCCCGCCGCGCCGAAGCGATGGGCATGACGATTTCCTACACCAACCGTCGCGCCGTGGCGGATTCGCCCTACAGTTTCATTCCCAGCCTGATCGGCCTGGCGAAGGAGAATGACTTCCTGGTCGTCATCGCCTCCGCCGGTCCCGACGCGACCAAGATGATCAACAAGGACGTGCTGGAAGCGCTGGGCCCCGATGGCATCCTGGTGAACGTTTCGCGTGGCCGGGTTGTCGATGAAGTGGCGCTGGTCGAAGCGCTGCAGTCAGGCAAGCTGGGCGGCGCGGGCCTCGATGTCTTCGAGGACGAGCCGCGCGTGCCTGCCGCCCTGCTGGCGATGGAGAATGTCGCGCTGACGCCGCATATCGGCAGCGCCACCATCGAGACCCGCGCCGCGATGGGCCAGTTGGCGCTGGACAATCTCGCCGCCTGGTTTGCGGGCCAGCCGTTGCTGACCGAAGTATCGGAAACTCAGACTGCGCGCGTCGCCAGATAGAGAAAGCCTGCGCCCGCCATGGTCGCGGCCAGCGTGGCCAGGCCAGGCCGTCCCCGCTGGCTGGCGGGCAAAAGATCGCAGGCGCCGATATAGAGGAAGAAGCCGCCAAACGCGGCCAGCGCCAATCCCAACCCTTCCGGCGAAGGCGTGATCGTCAGGCTCAGCAACGCACCCAGCACCGGGGCGGTGGCATCCACCGCCAGCCAGGCCAGCGCGGCCCTGGCGGTCGCGCCGTGCCGCCGCACCACATTCACGGTGTTGAGGCCGTCGGCGAAATCATGCGCCAGCACGGCGGCGGCGACGACCAGGCCGGTGGCCTCGCCGACCTGGAACGCCAGGCCCAGGGCGAGGCCGTCGAGCAGGCTGTGGGTGGAGAAGCTGGCGGCGCCGATCAAGCCGCGATGCGGCTGGTCGTGGCAATTGTGATCATGCCCGGCGAAACGATCGATCACCGCATACAGGAAAAAGCCCACACCGGCGGCCAGCACGGTCAGGCTGGTGTCGCCGGGGCGCAGGGCGAAGGCTTCGGGCAGCAGGTCGAAAAAGGCGACGCCGATCACCGCGCCCGCCGAAAAGGCCAGCGCCAGCGGCAGGTGCGTCTTCAGCTTCAGCGCCAGCAGGCCGCCAAGCATGGTGCAGGCGGCGGCGCAGAGTGAGAAACCGATAATGACGATGGGCGACATTCCCCGCCCTCCTACTCCGTGGCGGGGATGACGTCCACGCCCACTTCGATGACATGGTCATGTCCGCCCAGGATGATGCCGCCCACCGGCGCGACATCGCCATAGTCGCGGCCCCAGGCGGCGGTGACATGGCCTTCGCCCGCCGGGATGTCATTGGTGGGATCCAGATCGACCCAGCCGAAAGGCGGGGCATAGACGCTGAACCAGGCGTGGCTGGCATCGGCACCCAGCAGGCGCGGCTTGCCCGGCGGCGGCTGTGTCAGCAGGTAGCCGGAGACATAGCGTGCGGGCAGGCCGCGTGGCGCGTGAGGCTTTGCGCTCAGACCTTTGCAGTGCGGCGCGGCCGATGCGTGAAGATCGCCAGCGGAATGGTGGCGATATAGATCGCCAGCAGGGCGGTCAGCGTCGCCCAGGGCCAGGTGACCAGGCAGGCGAGTAGCCCGGCTGCGGCAAGCCAGGTCAGCCAGCGATAGCGGCGCGGCAGCCGCAGATATTTGAGCGAGGGCATGGGCAGGGTGCTGACCATCAGGCCCGAAATAACCACCAGTATCACGGCGGCAATCACCGGGTTCTGGAGGCGCGGATCGTCCCACTGGAACGAGAGCAGCAGCGGCGACAGCACCATGAAAGCGGCGGCAGGGGTCGGCAAGCCGGTGAAATAGGGATGGACGTTGGTGGCGCCTTCGTCGCGTGCCGCCTGCACATTGAAGCGGGCCAGGCGCGTAGCGGATGCGGCGCAGAAGACCAGGGCGGCGATCCAGCCTGGCGTGCCCATATCCTTCAGGCTCCAGTTGAACATGATGATGGTGGGGGCGACACCGAAGCTCACGATATCGGCCAGGGAATCAAGCTGCGCGCCAAAGCGGCTGTCGGCGCCCAGGATGCGGGCGGCGCGGCCATCCAGCATGTCGAAGATACCGGCGCAGACGATGGCGGCGACCGCCAGCGGCCAGTCGCCCACAATGGCGAAGCGAATGGCGGTAAGGCCGCTGCACATGCCCAGCAAGGTCAGGAAGGATGGCACCAGCTTGGAGACGGAAATCTCTTCCAGCTTCTCCAGCCGCGCCTTCACGATGGCGCGGGCGCGGGCGCGGCGTGACTTGCGCTCGGCGTGCTGTGGCATCGCGCTCAATAGCCCATCTGCGCCAGCACGGTTTCACCGGCCACGGTTGTCATGCCCGGCGTGGCGACCACGCGCGCGCCCGGCGGCAGGTAGACGTCCAGCCGGCTGCCGAAGCGGATCATGCCAAAGCGTTCGCCCCGCTTCACCGGCTGGCCCTGCACCAGATCCCAGACGATGCGGCGGGCCACCAGGCCCGCGATCTGCACCACGACCAGGTCGCCGCTCTCGTCCGTCGCGCCTTCGGGGCGCAGGCGGATCGCATTGCGCTCGTTATGGACCGAGGCCTTGTCGAAGGAGGCATTGAAGAATTTGCCCGGGCGATAGGCCAGCGCGATCACCGTGCCGCCGATCGGATTGCGGTTCACATGCACGTTGAAGACGTTCATGAAGATGGAAAGCCGCTGGCGCGGCGCATCGCCCAGCCCCAGCTCCGGCGGCGGCACCGCCTCCACGATGGGCAGCAGCTTGCCGTCGGCGGGCGAAATGATCAACCCCGCACCCACAGGCGTCACCCGCTCGGGATCGCGGAAGAAGGCGACGCACCAGATGGTGAGCGGCAGCAGCAGCAGCCCCAGCACGGGCGACATCAGGAAGGCGAGCAGGTTGACGCCCGCGAAGAGGGCGATGAAAGGAAAGCCTTCCTTGTGAACAGCGAAGCGCAACGGGGTCAGGCCGTCCGCGTGCCGTTGAAGGGGAAGGAACCGAACGAGCCCGCCTTGACGGTACCGCTCAGCGTGTCACCATCGATGGCGCCGTTGAAATCCAGCGTCATCGGCATGGGCGAGGAAATCTTTGCCGACCAGGAGACGGTATTACCATCCACCTTGCCATTCTCCAGCGGGCCGGAGCCCTGTGCTGCGGACTGCATGCCGGTCAGGTTGGCGCCATCGGTCTTGAGATCCAGCGTCGCTTTCACCGCGCCCATGGGCGAGTTGATGACGATTTCCCATTTTCCATCGGCGGCCATGACAAATCTCCCTGATTTGCCGGGCATCTAAGAGCGCCATAGACCCCGGCGCAAGGCCCCTGTAAGGAATTGGCATGTCTAGAAAAACCATCATCCTGCCCAAGGGCCGCCGCGCCCGCATCGGCAGCCCCTGGATATTCTCCAACGAGATCCGCATGGACGCGGCGGCCAAGGCGATTGCGCCCGGCAGCGTCGTCAATGTCCGGGGCGAGGATGGCCGCGCCTTCGGCACCGGCTATTTCAATCCCAATAGCCTGATCGCGGTGCGACTGCTGTCATCGGAGTGTGACGTTCCCATCGACCGGGATTTCTTCGGCGCGCGTATCGCCCGCGCCTTGGCGCTGCGCGATGCGCTGTATGACAAGCCTTACTACCGGCTGCTGCATGCCGAAGGCGATGGCGTGCCCGGCCTGGTGATCGACCGCTTCGATGATGTCGTCACCGTGCAGATGGGCACCGCCGGCATGGAGAGGCAGGCCGATACTATCATCG
>Ga0114974_10000157_pt1 | contig 59185 bp, 63 predicted proteins | sample S_130206_EF_Meta_FD_87318 | JGI IMG/M metagenome (GOLD analysis project Ga0114974, IMG submission 87318) | Freshwater microbial communities from Lake Simoncouche, Canada to study carbon cycling - S_130206_EF_MetaG | ecosystem: Environmental > Aquatic > Freshwater > Lake | place: Lake...
GAGATGGTCGCCAAGATCAGGGCCCAGGTTGGCGATGCCCGCGTGATTTGCGGCCTGTCGGGCGGGGTCGATAGTTCCGTTGCCGCTGTTCTGATCCATGAGGCCATCGGCGAACAACTAACCTGTGTCTTCGTCGATACCGGATTACTGCGGCTCAATGAGGCCGAACAGGTCGTCAGCCTGTTCCGCAATCACTACAATATCCCGCTGGTGCATGTTGATGCTGGGGAGGAATTCCTGTCCGCACTGGCCGGCGTTTCCGAGCCGGAGCGCAAGCGCAAGATCATTGGCGGCAAGTTCGTAGACATCTTCGACCGCGAGGCCGCCAAGGTAAAGGGTGCCGCCTTCTTGGCCCAGGGCACGCTCTATCCCGATGTGATCGAGAGCATCGGCGGCTCGGCCTCTGTGATCAAAAGCCATCACAACGTTGGTGGCCTGCCCGAGCATATGAAGCTGAAATTGGTCGAGCCCTTGCGCGACCTGTTCAAGGATGAGGTGCGGGTGCTGGGCGTCGAGCTTGGTCTGCCGCCGGCGTTCGTCAGCCGCCATCCGTTTCCTGGACCGGGCCTGGCCATTCGCATCCCTGGCGTACTGACCCCTGAGGCGGTGACGGTGCTGCAGCAGGCCGACGCGGTCTATCTCGACGAAATTCGCAAGGCCGGTCTCTATGACAAGATCTGGCAGGCCTTCGCGGTGCTCTTGCCGGTCAAGACGGTCGGCGTCATGGGCGACGCCCGAACCTATGAGAACGTCTGCGCCCTGCGCGCGGTCACCAGCACTGACGGCATGACGGCCGACTTCTTTGAGTTCCCCTGGGAGGTCCTCGGCCGCGCCGCGACCCGCATCATCAACGAGGTTCGCGGCGTCAATCGCGTGGTCTATGACGTAACCTCCAAGCCGCCCGGTACGATTGAGTGGGAGTAGGGGTGACGAAAGCGCCTTAACCGAACCTGTGCAGGCAGAGGCGTCGCACGCGGCACCTATGGAATTTTTCACAGGCCGACTACGGTACTGGTCCAAGCATACCCCTTGATAAAAAAACGGGGGATCAGGGAGGCCGGCATGTATTTCGACAATGAGGTCAGGGCTAAGCCATGACCCAGACTGCACAGACTATTGCTGCCCGGCTAGACCGCCTGCCGATGACACGGCGGCTCTGGCGCCTCGTCTTGCTGATTTCGCTAGGTGCCGGGTTCGAATTCTACGACATCTTCTTCACCGCCTATGTCGCGCCCGGCATGGTGAAGGCGGGTCTGTTCACACCTCAATCGCTTGGTCCGTTTGGTGGGCTGACCGATCTGTTGGGCAAGGGACCGGCTACCTTCGTCTTCGCCACCTTTGCCGGACTTTTCGTCGGCGCGATCCTGTTTGGGGCCCTGGCTGATCGGCTGGGCCGTCGCCGCGTCTTCCTGGGCGCCTTGGCCTGGTATTCGATCACGACCTGCATCCTCGCCTTCCAGAAAACGGGATTCGCCCTGGATGTCTGGCGTTTCATTTCCGGCGTTGGCCTGGGTGTGCAGATGGTCACCATCTCCACCTTTCTGTCCGAAATTGTGCCGCGCCAGGTGCGTGGCCGGGTGTTTGCCGTCAACCAGGTGATCTCGTTCAGCGCGGTACCGGTCGTGGCGTTTCTGGCCTGGGTGCTGGCGCCGCATCGGCCGCTAGGGCTGGAGGGCTGGCGCTGGGTCATGCTGATCGGTTCGGCCGGTGCCCTGGCCGTATTTGCGATCCGCGGGCTGATCCCGGAATCCCCCCGCTGGCTAGCGCGGCAAGGCAGGATCGAAGAGGCTAACGCCATCACCACCGCCATGGAGTCCGCCGTAGCCGCGGAAGCTGGGGGGGTTCTGCCGTCGATCATGCCCCTCCCCGATGAACGGCTAATGTCCGGCAGTTTCGCCGAGATCTGGAAGGCCCCCTACGGTAAGCGCGTTGTGGTGCTGTCGGTCTTTAACTTTTTCCAGGCCATCGGCTTCTACGGCTTCGCCGCCTGGGTGCCGACCTTGCTAGTGGCTCAGGGCGTGACAGTGACCACCAGCCTGTACTGGTCATTCATCATCGCCATCGCCAACCCGATTGGGCCCTTGCTGGGCTTTTTCGTTGCCGATCGCATAGAGCGCAAATGGTCAATCGTTCTGGCCGCGATCTCGGTCGCCGTGTTTGGCTTACTGTTCGCGGCGCAGCGGCAGCCTGTTCCCCTGATCATCTGCGGTGTGGCCATCACCTTGGCCAGTAACTGGATGTCTTTCTCGTTCCATAACTATCAGTCGGAGGTGTTCTCCACGTCGATCCGAGCGCGGGCTGTCGGGTTCGTCTACAGCTGGAGTCGGTTATCTGCCGCCTGCACCGGCTTGATGATTGGGGCCCTACTGCATGCTGGCGGCACGGGCGCGGTGTTTGCCCTGATCGCCTTCGCCATGGCCATGGTGGTGCTTTCCATCGGCCTGTTTGGTCCGCCGACCCGTGGAAAAGCGCTGGAGGAGATTTGTCCATGAGCGCGGCGCGCTGGCTGGTGAAATCCGAACCCCAAACCTACAGTTTCGACGACTTAGTCCGTGATGGCCGCACCGTCTGGGACGGTGTGCGCAACAACGCCGCCGCCCTGCACCTCAAGGCCATGAGACGGGATGACGAAGTCCTGTTCTACCATTCCAACGTCGGCATGGCCGTTGTCGGCATAGCCAAGGTCGCTCGGGAGGCCTTCCCTGACCCGAGCGATCCTGCCAACCGTTTCGTTGCGGTAGAGCTTTCACCCGTGCGCGCATTGACGTCACCCGTCACGCTTGCGGAGATGACGGCCACGCTGGCGCTCGCCGAGATGGCCATGTTGCGCCAAGGTCGACTGTCGGTTTCGCCGGTCAGCGCGGCTGAGTGGGAAACGATCCTGCGGCTTGCGGACGGCTAAACAACCCTAGACGAAAGCGCACCAGTACTGGTTTTCGCCGTTCGGGGTGGCGATCTCATAGCGGTTGGCGAGCTTCAGGGCACCATCGGGCGCGATCAAGAAGGTGGTTAGGCAGACCGGTGCCTTGGCCACGGGCTTGCCGCCAACAAGCGCAGGTCCGACGCGCACATTGGCGGCTACCAGCATTTTGCCGGTGCCGTTGATAAAGAAGGTGCGCGGGTGCTGGCCCTCGGTGTTGTATTGGCCTGCCAGGGTCGGCTCGCCCGTCTTGAGGTTGAGTTTGAAATGGCAGATCGTGTCGATCGCTTCTTCTGGCTTGGTGAAAAGGCTTGAGCGGGTTGCCGCATAGACCGAATGCCCGTCGGGATGCAGGTGGATGTCGCCGAGAACGATGCCGGCCTCTTCATAGGGCTTGGTCAAGTCTGGCGTCGATGACGCGGTAAAGATCGGCTCGTCCGTGAACCGGTCGTTGTGAATGCCGAACGTCAGGAGTTTGTTCTGAAGCTCCAGTGTCTGGTAGGCGAAGCGTCCGTCCTTTGAAAAGTCGCAGTTGCGCGGCCCGAAACCAAATCCACCATTGGGTGCCACGCTCTCGCGGTAGGTCAATTTACCGCCCGGGCCAAAACTGAAGAACCGCAGGCCGCCAGGGTCCTTATTTTCGTACTTGGTCGACCGCACACCGCGGGTAACCAGCATGGCGGTCTTTCCAGACGGCAGCACCCGCACCTGGTGGCCAAAGATGCCAAAGGGCGGTTTACCGCTTTGATCGATAATCGGCCCCACCGTGTGGTCGGCCTGGATCGGATAGACGGCAATGTGGGCGGGGGTATTGATCGTCAGCATCACATAGGTGCCCGTCTGGTCCACCGTCAGGTGGATGGGCCGTTCAATCGGTATTGGTGTGCCGAGCAAGGACAGCTTGCCGTCCTTGTCGAAGGCCACAGCGGCCAGCAGGTTTTTCCCGCCCGTCTTGGTTTCGGCCAGACCCAGATAGACCACCTGTGCCTTAGGGTGGCGCCAGCCGAACTGGATTTGCCCCGGCGTGAAAATTTCGGAGAGCTTGGTCAGGCTACCCGTCGCCAGATCCGGCTTCCAGCAGGTCAGCTTTTCTTCCAGTGAGCTGCAGAACAAACCAGTGGGCGAGACCTGGGCGGAAACGAGGCCAGGAATAGCCAAAAGTCCGGCACCGGCGACCATGGCTGTGCGGCGGTCGATCATGGTGGTTTCCTTTTTTGTTCGTTGCGCGCAGTGTCGTGGAAAAATTGCGGGTTGTGAATGCGTCGTCTGCGGTTGAACCTGTGCTCTATGCATTGGCTCTACGCAATTCAGGAAACCGGCTTCAGCATCTGGGTGCGGGAATCCGATTGGGCGCTCTTTGCGGCCCTGATCGTGCACACCCTCAGCATGGGCCTGCTGCTGGGGACCGCCGCCGCGATTGATCTGCGGGTGCTGGGCTTTGGCGCACCCGCGCCCTTGCCGCCTTTGGCTATTTTCGCACCCATGCTGCACGGGGCCGCCTGGGTGTCGGTGGTGTCTGGTGCGGTGCTGGTAGCGGGCTATCCGGCCAAGGCGGCGCTCAACCCGCTGTTCTATATCAAGCTGGCGCTTCTGATCGCGGCTCTGGTCATAACACGCGCCCTGTGGCAGCGCGGGGGGCTGACGCCCGGCGGTCCGATAGTTTCATCCCCGGTCCAGCGCAGGTTCGCCATCGGCTCGCTCTTGCTGATTGTCCTGGCATTGATCGCGGGCAAGTTCCTCGCCCATACCGCCCAGGTGTTGCTGCTACTGCCATGATGATCGATCCGCACGCCATCCAGGGGATCGCCCGCGCCACTGGCGTATTCGCCGTGATGAACACGCGCTGGGGATGGCCCACGGTCGAGTCGCTCCATTTCATCGGACTGGCGACCCTGCTTGGCACGGTCGGACTGCTGGACCTGCGTATCCTGGGGGTAGGGCGGGGCGTCTCCATGGCCTCGCTGCACCGCTTGGTTCCGTTCGGCGTGGCGGCGTTTGGGTTGAGCTTTCTGACCGGGTCGATGTTCTTCGTCACCATGCCGGACCAATATCTGTTCAATCCCGCGTTCCAGCTCAAGCTCTGCTTCATGGCCATCGCGGGGCTGAACACCGCCGCCTTCTATGTCGTCGCCACCCGCCACATCGACGCGGCGAAACCCGATGATGCGGCCCCGTTGTCGGCCAAGATCGTCGCCCTTATCTCCCTTCTGTGCTGGACGGCGGTGATTGTGCTTGGCAGGGTCATCACGATTTTTCGTCCACCGTTTCATTCCTGTCCGTGGTGCTGAGGTCTGTATGAGCGAGCGCGTCATCATCCATGGCATCAAGGCCTGTGACACGATGAAGAAGGCCCGCGCCTGGCTCGATGCGCGCGGCGTCGCCTATGCCTTCCACGACTACAAGGCGGTGGGCATCGATCCTGCAACCCTGGCTGTTTGGGCTGGGCAGGTCAGCTGGGAAACCCTGCTCAACCGCAACGGCACCACGTTCCGCGCCCTACCCGAACCGCAGAAACAGACCGTCGATGAGGCCAAGGCCATCGCCCTGATGACGGCCCAGCCCAGCATGATCAAACGACCCGTTCTGGCGAAGGGCAAGACGTTGATCGTCGGCTTCAAGCCCGATGCCTACGCGGCGGCCTTCGGCAGCTGAAGCGCAAAGGGCCCCACCGCTGGGTCCCGGCCCTCCGCTTACGCTCCGGCCGGGATGACGGCTCACAACACCCCCGTCATCCCGAACAAGCGGCACCGCCGCGCCGATCCGGGACCCAGTTCTTCTCGCGCACCAGTACCCCTCCCCTTCGGCCGGGACGACGATAGAGGGCATCACAGCTTGTGCCGCTTCAGCTTGTTCCCCGAACGTGCGTATGGTCTCCCGTCCCAATCCTTTGCCCAGAGCCGCCATGTCCCGCTCCCACCTCGCCCGTTCCCATGCCGAATGGCACCGCGTCTCGCGCATTGGCTGGCTGCGGCCGGCTGTGCTGGGGGCTAATGACGGTATTGTCTCGACGGCCAGCCTGATTGTCGGTGTTGCCGCCGCTGCGCATGGCCCAGGCGAGGTGATCGTGGCCGGTGTCGCCGCCCTGGTCGCCGGTGCCATGTCGATGGCGGCGGGGGAATATGTCTCGGTCAAGTCGCAGGCCGATACCGAGGCCGCTGATCTGGCGCGCGAGAAGGCCGAGCTGGCCGATGATCCCGTGGCCGAACATATCGAACTGACCGCCATCTACATGGCGCGCGGGGTGGATAAGACCCTGGCCTCCAAGGTTGCTGCGCAGCTGATGGCCAAGGACGCCCTGGGGGCCCACGCTCGCGACGAGCTGGGCATCTTGGAAATGACCGTCGCCAGACCCTTGCAGGCCGCAGCCATGTCGGCCGCCAGTTTCACCGCCGGGGCGGCCATCCCGCTGTTGATCGCCTTGCTGCTGCCCCTGTCGGTCACAGCGGTCGCGGTGTCGGCGGCCTCGCTGGTGCTGCTGGCAGTTCTGGGCGCGATCGGGGCCAAGGCGGGTGGGGCAACGATCTGGCCGGCCACCTTGCGCGTCGCCTTCTGGGGCGCAGCGGCCATGGCCCTTACCGCGGGCATCGGGCGGCTGGTCGGGGTCGCCGTCTAGCGGTGGTGGCCCCCATCCCCATCGACAATCCAGACGATCCCCGCGTCGCTGCCTTCCGCGCCGTGAAAGAGCGCGATCTGGCCGGTCGGGAAGGGGTCTTTGTGATTGAGGGCGAGGTGGTGCTGCGTACCGCCGTGCGGGCCGGCAGGTTCGTGGTCGAGGCGGTGCTGCTGGCTGAAAATCGGGTTGAGGGTCTGGCCGACCTGGCCCTGCCGGCGGGAACACCGGTCTATGCCGCTGGCCAAGCGGTGATGGATGCAATTGCCGGCTTTCCGATCCATCGTGGCATCCTCGCCCTGGGCCGGCGCGGTGCCAAGGTGGCGGCCCCCGCGCTGCTGGCCTCGCTGCCGCCGCGCGCCCTGGTCTTGGCGCTGTTTGGCATCGGCAATCACGACAATATGGGCGGGGTGTTCCGCAACGCGGCTGCCTTCGGGGCCGATGCGGTGCTGCTGGCCAGAGACTGTTGCGACCCGCTGTATCGCAAGGCGATCCGCGTCTCGGTCGGCGCCGCCCTGACCGTACCGTTCGGCTGGTTCGAGGCCAGCGACGATCCGCTGGTGGTGCTGGCGGGGCATGGGTTTGCGGCGCTGGCCTTAAGCCCGTCTGGCGCGATCGATCTTTCGGCGGTGCAGCGGTCAGAGCGCGCTGCCCTGCTGCTCGGGGCCGAAGGGCCGGGCCTCGACCCCAGCCTATTGGCGCGCACCACGGCGGTCAGCATCCCGATGAGCGGGGGGTTCGATAGCTTGAACCTCGCCACCACCAGTGGGATCGCGCTATATCAGCTAACGCGACCCTAGCGGTTGGCGCCCGGCACCCACAGCACGTCGCTGCGCCCGCCGTCGTTCTCCAGCCGCGCCAGGGCGAACAAAAGGTCGGACAGCCGGTTGATATAGGCCAGGGCGGCGGGGTTCAGCGGTTCCTTGGCGTTTAGCGCTGCCATAGCCCGTTCCGCGCGCCGCACCACGGTTCGCGCCAGATGCAGCGTTGCGGCGGCGGCCGATCCGCCGGGCAGGATGAAGGAGGTCAAGGGTTCCAGTCGGTCTGTCGCCAGATCCGTTTCGGCTTCGAGCCAGGCGACCTGCGCTGGATCGATCCGCAAGCGCTCGCCGGCACCCTCGCTGGCCGGAACCGCCAGATCGGCACCCAGGTCGAACAGGTCGTTCTGCACGCGCCTCAGCACGGTGTCGGTGGCGGCACTGGCCTCGCGCCGTGCCATGCCCAGAGTCGCATTGGCTTCATCGATCTCGCCCATGGCGGCGATGCGCAGGTCGGCCTTATTGCGGCGCGAGCCGTCGCCCAGGCCGGTGGAGCCATCGTCACCCGTGCGGGTATAAAGTTTATTGAGACGAACCATGCGCCCTCTTAACGCGCCGATGCGTGGCGAGTCATTGCAATCCTTGGCGCTTCCTTGCAGGACATCGGCTTATGGCAGGCGTGGTGATCATCGGGGCCGGACAGGCGGGGTTGCAGGCCGCGGCCTCGGCGCGCGACGAAGGCTATGACGGCGAGATCATCCTCATCGGCGAGGAGCCATTTGCCCCCTACCAGCGGCCGCCGCTTTCCAAGGCCTATCTCAAGGGAGAGATGGACGAGGAAGGGTTGGCATTGCGCGGGGCCGACTTCTACGCCGAGGCGGGCATGGACTTGCGCACTGGGGTTCAGGCGACGGCCATCGACCGCGCCGCCAAGACCATCGCCTTTTCTGACCAAACCCGCCTAACCTACGACAAGCTTGTGCTGGCCATGGGCGCACAAAACCGACCCCTGAATGTGCCGGGCGTCGACCTCTCTGGGGTGATGTTCCTGCGGGGCCTGACCGACGCCCAGGCGATCAAGGCTGCCTGCGTTTCGGGGCGTCATGCCGTGGTGATTGGCGCTGGGTTCATTGGTCTGGAGTTCGCCGCCGTGGCGGTGTCCAAGGGCTTGGACGTCACTGTTATCGAAGTCGCCCCGAGGGTGATGGGTCGGGCGCTGTCGGTGCCGATGTCGGATTTCTTCGCTCAGCGTCATCAGGCCATGGGAGTCAAGTTGCGGCTCGGTGAAGGGGTGCGGGCCATCGCCGGGGCGGAGGGCCAAGTTACTGGCGTGGTGCTGAACAGCGGCGAGACCTTGCCTGCGGATCTGGTGATGATTGGCGTTGGTGTGCTGCCCGCGATCGCCCTGGCTCAGGCCGCCGGCCTGGAGACGGGAGATGGGGTTGTGGTCGATGCAACACTGCGCACCCTCGATCCTGACATTTTCGCCATCGGCGACCTCGCCCTGCACCCGAACCGTTTCGCGCCTTGGCCGGTGCGGCTGGAGTCGGTGCAGAACGCCATCGACCAGGGCCGCGCGGTGGGGGCCACTCTGGCCGGCCGGGACAGCGCCTATGATAAGGTCCCTTGGTTCTGGAGCGACCAGGGGCCCTACAAGCTCCAGATGGCCGGGCTGAATATGCAAGCCGACCAAGCGGTGCTTCGCGGCGATCCGGCCAGTGAAAGCTTCTCGGTCTTTCTGTTCCGCCAGGACAGCTTGATCGCGGTGGAGAGCGTCAACAAGCCGGTCGATCACATGGCCGCCCGGCGGCTGTTGACCTTGGGCGCAGCCCTCAGTCCGGCGCAGGCTGCGGACGAGGCTTTCGACCTGCGGCGCGCCACCTGATGCGCCGGCGGCGGCCGTCTGTTCCCGCCAAAGCGCTGCGTTAGGGTTCGCCGTCTGTGGGCGGGGCGGCGGCGACCAGGATCTTGTCGACGGTGCCATCGTTGTTGATGAAGAAGTGCTTAGCCGCGCCGCCGATGTGCAGCAGGGCACCGATGGCCAAGAAGGTGGCGCAGGCCACGTGAATCTCGTGCGCAAGGCTGAACAGGCCAGGGTTCATGGGGATCGGCGAGGGGATCGCGAACAGGTGGCCGACACGAACCGGCAGACCGCCAGACCAAGCCATGATCGGACCGCTGATCAACATACCGACCAAGGCAATGAGCAGGCTGAAGTGGGTGTATTTGCCAACGTAGAAGAAGAACCCCTTCTGCCGGGGCAGGGGGCCGGGGTGCCCCTTGCTGAAGCGCCAATAGATTCGGAACCATAGCGCCAGGTAGAAGATGAACGCCAGGGTCGTGTGCAGCCGGAGCTTGTCGTCATAGATGCCGCGCGAGCCCTCAATGGAGTTCCCGACAAACAGCATGACGATGATGAAGATCGCCGTCACCCAGTGCAGGATGATCGAAACCCAGCCGTAGCCGGTTGCGGTGTCCTTCCAACGCATCCAAGACGCCTTTGTAGGTTTTTCTTCCGGCCCGCGCCTTGGTTATACGCGGCCAATGGGTCCGTTCCTTGCCAGATCGTCGCCGATCGCGCCAGTGCGTGTTAAGTCGCGACCCATGGGCAAGCTTGTTTCCATCCAGCACCTGCGCGGCCTGGCGGTGTTCTCGGTCGTGGTGTTCCATGCCCTGCAATGGGAGTGGATCCCGTTCGAGCCCGGTCAGTTCGGGGTAGAGCTGTTCTTCGTCATCAGTGGCTTTGTGATGTGGATCACCACCGCCGGTCACGCGCCTGCGCCGACGGCCTTCCTGGCCCGCCGCGCGGCGCGGGTGATCCCGCTCTATTGGCTGGTTAGCCTCACCGCGCTCGCTGTTGTTTTGATCCGCCCCGGCGCAATCCCGAACGTCATCCCCGACCCGCTGCACGTTGTTCTGTCGCTGGCGTTCATTCCGCACCTTGATCCCAAAGGTGGACCGTTTCCCCTGCTGAACCCGGGTTGGACGCTGAACTATGAGGCGTTCTTCTACCTGGTGTTCGCCGCCTGCCTGACCGTGCCCCTGCGGTGGCGGGCACAGGCGGTGACGGCGATCATGCTGGCGGTGTTCCTATTTGGGGCCCGCATCCTGACCTGGACCTATTTCTTCGGGGCCAACGCCGAGATGCTGGTGTTCGTTTCCGGCATCTGGCTGGCAAAGGCTTGGCAAGCTAAGGCGCTACCGGGGCGTGGCACGGGGATGACGCTGGTCGCACTGGGTGTAGTCATCCTGGCGGTTCTGACGGCCCTGATCTATCGCCCGGCAATTTGGCGGCCATTTCTGTTTGGCGGCCCGGCGCTGCTGATCGCGATCGGCTGGCTGGCGATGGCGGCCGACAAAAAGGGCGTTCCGGCCTGGCCCTGGCTGCAAAAACTTGGAGATGCGTCCTACGCCATCTACCTCAGCCATACCTTGACCGCACCGGCCGTGGCCAAGCTCTGCCTGCACCAGCCCTGGCTGTTTATTCCGCTCGATGTGGCGACGGGCTTGGGCGGCGGACTGCTCTGCCACGCCCTTGTGGAGAAGCCGCTGATCCGCTGGGCTAAGGCTTTAGTGAAATGAAGGGGCGAAATCCGCTGCAACGTCGCCGGGCTGTTGCGGTAAGGATCACGCCCCTACCACCCTCCCATCCTCTGGACCGAATGAGATGGCCATGAACTCCGTCGTTGCCGAAGTCACCCGTCGGATCGCTGCGCGTAGCCGCGAGGGTCGCGCCGCCTACCTGGCCCAGATGGAGGCGGCAATTTCGTCGGGCCCTGGCCGCGCCAAGCTATCTTGTGCCAACTGGGCCCATGCCTTCGCTGGACAGAATAGTGCCGACAAGCTGTGGGCGATGGATCCTAATGCGCCCAATATAGGTATCGTCACCGCCTATAACGACATGCTGTCGGCGCATCAGCCGCTGGGGGCCTATCCAGAAATCATCAAGGCCGCGGCGCGAGAGGCCGGCGCCACCGCGCAGGTGGCGGGGGGCACGCCGGCGATGTGTGATGGGGTCACGCAGGGGCGGCCCGGCATGGAACTCTCCCTTTTCAGCCGCGACCTGATCGCCATGAGCACCGGCGTCGCCCTGACGCATGACGCCTTCGACTCCGCGCTGATGCTGGGGGTCTGCGACAAGATCGTGCCGGGCCTGCTAATCGGTGCTCTGACGTTCAGCCACCTGCCGACGATCTTCGTCCCGGCTGGGCCGATGACGAGCGGCATGGACAATGACGAAAAGGGCAAGATCCGGGCGCTCTACGCGGAGGGAAAGGTCGAGCGTGAGGTGCTGCTGGCCGCCGAGGCCGCTGCCTATCACGGGCCGGGCACCTGCACCTTCTACGGCACAGCCAATTCCAACCAGATGCTGATGGAGATCATGGGCCTGCACATGCCTGGTGCGGCCTTCGTCCATCCCAATACGCCCCTGCGCGAGGCTCTGACCCGCGCCGCCGCCCATCGCGCGGCCGCCATCACGCGACACGGCCGTGACTTTATCCCCATCGGGCGGGTGATCGATGAGAAGGCGCTGGTCAATGGCGTGGTTGGGCTGATGGCCACGGGTGGCTCGACCAACCACTGTCTGCACCTGGTGGCCGTGGCCAAGGCTGCGGGGCTGATCCTGACCCTGGAAGACCTCGATGCGCTGAGCCAGGCCACACCCCTGATCGCACGGGTCTATCCCAACGGCTTGGGCGATGTGAATCAGTTCCACGCCGCCGGTGGCATGGCGTTTGTGGTTAGCCAACTGCTGGAGAATGGCTTCGCCCACGAGGATGTGCTGACCGTCGCTGGGCAGGGGCTTTCCCGCTACACGCAGGAGCCAGTCTTGCAGGACGGCGCGCTGGTCTGGCGCGGCGGACCATCCCAAAGTCTAGATGCTTCGATCTTGCGGCCTGTCTCCGACCCGTTCGATAGCGAGGGCGGCATCCGGGTTTTGAACGGTACACTCGGCCGGGCGGTGAGCAAGATCAGCGCTGTGAAGCCGTCTGACCGCGCCGTGCGCGCGCCGGCGGCGGTTTTTGACGACCAGGAAAGCTTCCTGGCTGCGTTCAAGCGCAGCGAGCTGGATCGCGATCTCGTGGTGGTGATCCGCTTCCAAGGACCGGCCGCCAATGGCATGCCAGAATTGCATGGTCTGACCCCGACCCTGGCGGTGCTTATGGGGCGCGGATTCAAGGTGGCGTTGGTCACAGATGGCCGGATGTCCGGTGCTTCCGGTAAGATCGCTTCAGCCATCCATGTGACGCCGGAAGCCGCTAAGGGTGGGGCCTTGGCCTATGTGATGGAGGGTGACGTCATCAGCGTCGATCCGGAATCCGGCGTGCTGGAGATCGAGGTCGATGCGGCGGTGCTGCATGCGCGACCGGCCGCGCCGCAACCGGGGGAGGTCAAGGGTTTTGGCCGCGAGCTGTTTGGTTGGATGCGTCGGTCCGTTGGCCCGGCCGATGCCGGAGCGAGTGTATTCTGAAAGACGGGTCGCCCCATGCTTAACGTGCCGATGTCTCGCTGAGTTCAGTTGCCAATCAACGCTGCGTGAACCTAGATGCAATGTCGGCGCGCCTTTTCCGACCGGAACGTCCCGATCACGGTGGCGTTTCCAATGGCTGCGCTAGGCTTTTACGATGAGGCAATACCATTCGCTGGTGGAATGATCTGAAACCCGCGGCGGCGGCCGTGGCACCCAATCTGGCCGCCCTGTCGAGCCTGGCTCTGGGGGTCATGCTGCTGACATCGGGTGCGACCCCGTCTTCGCCGGCGCGGTTCGTGCAACTCTTGGCAATCGCGCCCTGGCTCCTGATCGAAACCAGCCACTTCGTGTCCTCAATTCTGGGCCTCGTCATGGTGCTGCTGGCGATGGGCCTGTGGCGGCGGCTTGATTCGGCCTGGACCACCGCCCTGGTGGTGGCCTTAGGCGCGGCCGTGCTGGCTATCTTCAAGGGGTTCAACTGGGAGCAGTGCGCGATTTTGATCGCCTTCTGTGCGCTGCTGGCCCCGTTTCGCAAGGCTTTCCCGTGCCGTTCGCGGCTCAGCTATATCCAGGTGACGCCGGGCTGGTTGCTTTCGGCCGTCGCCGTCGTGGCGGGGACCGCGGCTGTGGGTTGGTGGTCATTCGCCCATGCCGACTATGCCGATCAGCAGTTTTGGCAGGCCCTAGCCGACGAGGATGTGACGCGGGCGATCCGCTCCTCCGCCGGCGCAGCGATCCTGCTGCTGGCCTATGGAGTCTGGCGACTGGTGGCCACGCCGGTCACGCCGCCGGTGACGACAGACCACGATCCAGACTTTGAGAAGGTGCGGGCTGTAATTGCCCATGCCGAGATTGGAGAGCCCAATTCCAACCTGGCCTTGTTGGGCGACAAGCGGTTCCTGTTCTCGCCCTCGGGTGAAACTTTCCTGATGTTCGGGATTCAGGGGAAATCCTGGATCGCGGTGGGGGCGCCCGTCGGTCGCCACGACGAGTAGCTCGATCTGTTGTGGCGCTTCCGCGAAATGGCCGATGCCCATGCCGCTCGCCCGGCGGTTTTCGCCGTCGGTCCTGACGCCCTGCCAGACCTGGTCTAACTGAGGTTCTCGATTCAGAAGACCGGCGAGTCCGCCATCCTGCCGCTGGCCGACTTTTCACTGACCGGCCGCAAGCGCGAGACCTTGCGCCGAAACTGGCGCAAGGCGTCTGAAGGGGGGCCCTGTTCGAGGTTTTTCCGGCGGGGCAAGCGGGCTCGGTGATGGATGCGCTCAAATGCATTTCCGACCTCTGGCTGGAGGCTCATGCCGGGGGCGAGAAGGGCTTTTCCATGGGCGGATTCTCGCCCGATTATCTGATCGAGTTTCCGATCGCTCTGGTACGCAGCGGTGGAGATGGGGGCACGGGCGAGATCGTCGCTTTTGCCAGCCTGTGGCCCTCAGCCCGGCACGAGGCTTTTTCGATGGACCTGATGCGCTATGGGCCCGATGCGCCCAAAAACATCATGGATTTTCTGTTCGTCGAACTGCTGGAATGGGGCAAGCGCCAGGGCTACGAGGCGTTTGAGTTCGGCATGGCACCCTTGGCTGGCCGGAACGATAGGCCGCTGGCCCCGGTGATGTCGCAACTGGGCAAGTTGATGTTCGAGCGGGGCGAGGACTTCTACAATTTCCAGGGCGTTCGCCGGTACAAGGACAAGTACGATCCTGTCTGGCGGCCACGCTATATCGGGGTGCCGTCCCGGTGGTCGATCCCGTTTTTGCTGGCTGATATTGGCCTACTGTCCTTGGGTGGGATTAGGGGGCTGGCCAAGCGGGCCAAGAAGGACGAGCCCTCGCCGCGTCAGCCCGTCTCAGTTCCCGGCGTTGGGCCCGAGCCCGGCGTGGATGCCAACCTGTACCAGCAATAGCAGGCCCGTTGCTGCCAGCAGGGCCATCAGCGGGCGCCACGGGACCAGTCGCGGACCTCGGTGCGGGTTCCATGGGCGCGCCCCGCGCCAGCCGCAGAACGCGGCGGCCGCGATCATCAATCCGGCGAGGGCGGCCATAGTCTTGGTGTCCATCCAGAATCCCTGGAGGCAACCGAGAATTTTCGCAAGCTTGATCGTCCACAGGCATTGCACCGCACCACAATATTTGGTGTCTGCGCCGCGTTTACACCCTAGGGATCGGCAGTTAGCGTCAGGTGGCTCTATGTCAGGAGAACGATTCGGATGACGTCGGGGGCGCCTTGGAGCGTTAAGGGGATCAATCCCCGAGCGCGCGAGATCGCCAAGGACCTGGCCCGTCGCGATGGCATGACCCTGGGCGAATGGATCAACAAGTTGATCATGGATGACCTGGCCGAGGGCGACGACGTGCGCCCGACCGGGTTCTTACACGCGCCGCCTGGGCCGACGGTGATGGAGATGCCGCGATACGGTCAGCCAGTTTCGCCACGGATGGAGGCTATGGACTATGCGGCGGACGAGGTGAGCCGGGTCGCTAGCGCCCTTGATGCGCTTTCGGAGCGGATCGAAGCGGCGGAGCGGCGGTCTTCCAGCGCGATCAATGGCATGGACCATTCGGTGCGCGGCGTGTTGCAGCGACTGGCAATGGCTGACCGCGAGCAGGTTCAGGTGGCGGCGCGGTTTGAGGACCTCGCGAGCGAGATCAAGACCGAACAGACGCGCGCCGGAGAACGGCTCCGCCGGTTGGAGACAGAGGCTCAGGGGCCGCGTTCGGCCGAGGCACTGCGGTCACTTGAAGGGGCGCTGGGTAAGTTGGCAGGCCGCCTCTACGAGGATGAGGCGCGGACCCGCGAGCAGATCGCCGAACTGCAGGCCCGGCCTGCCGGCAGCACGGTTGATCTCGAAGCCCTCGTCGAGGCTGTCGTCAGTCGGGTGAGCGAACGTTTGGAAGTGGCGCACCAGCGCACCGGCGAGGCGCTGCGCGACCTGGGCGGTAGTTTCACCGTGCTGGACCGCCGCCTGCGCACGGTGGAAAGCCAGGCCGGCCCGGACCAGGAGCAACGCTTCTCCCGCTTGTCGTTGGAACTTGGGCAGAAGATCGAGACCTCGCGCCTGGAAATGGCCGTCAAGCTGCGTGATGCTGCCGACGGTCGTTTCGACCGCATGGAAAGCAAGCTGACCGAGATGGCCGCCCATGTGCAGGCGGCCGAGCAGCGCTCTGTCCAGGCCATGGAAAAGATGGGCCGTGAGGTCGTTGGCCTGGCCGATTCCCTAAACCGCAGAATTCGGGGCTCGGAGAGCCGTAGCGCTCAGGCGGTCGAACAAACCGGCGGCGAGATGAGCCGGATTGCGGCGGTGCTGGAACAGAGGTTGGGTCGCGCCGACAACGTTCAGGCCCAGGCGCTAGAAAAGCTCGGGTCGGAAATCGCGCGCATCACCGAGCGTCTGGCTGAACGCATCGCCAATGCCGAACGCCGTAACGCTCTGGCCATCGATGATGTCGGCGAACAGGTTTTGCGCGTCACCGAACGCCTGAATCAACGCCACGAGCGCGGCTCTGCCGATCTGGCCGAACGAATCCGGCTTAGTGAGGAGCGCACCGCCCGCCTGTTAGAAGACGCCCGCGCGAAGATCGACAATACCCTGTCGTGGCGGCTTGTAGAGCCCGCGCCGGCGTCCGCCGCGCCGATAAGCCGGGAACCCACACCCGAGCAAGACGCCCAGCCTGTCTCGCCTTTCAGCACAATGGTGGCAACGTTCGCTGAGATTTCAGTGGAATCCGTGGACGAGCCGCCGCCCTTGGCACCACACTCGGAGCCTAAGGACGCGCTGGAGCTATTCAGCGTTGCGGCATTCCCATCGACTGCGCCGGGCCAGCCGCAGTTTGATTCCGAGGATTTCGACGCGGCCGACGGCTTCAACGCCATCGAAGATTACGAGTCCGAAGTCCAAGCGGAACCCTCCGACGACGCCTATAGCCTGCCCAGCCCATTTGGGAATGAACCTCCTGCCCCACTGGCCGGATTTGAGGATGTTCGCATCCGTTCGACCCGTGAGGTGATCGAACAGGCTCGCGCGGCGGCGCGTGTGGCTTCCCAGACCGACAGCCGGGGACGCAAGGCCAATTTGGGGGTTGGGTTCGCCGATAGCGGGGACCAGCCAAGCCGTGGCGGCTCGCTTTTCACGGGTTTCAGCACCAAGCCGAAGAAACGTTCTGTCTCTACCTTACAGACCTTACTGATCTTCTCCGGCACGGCAGCCATGCTCGGGGCCGGTCTGGCGGCCTATTACCTCGGTGTTGCCGAACCCAACGGCGCGCCCTCGGTCCGGATGATCGAGGCCCGCAACGCGCAAATGCCTGCGGACACCAAGACCGCAGCGGCCGATACGATTCCGGCGGAAACGACTGCGCAGGCCGCGGTGGTGCTTACCCCTGCGCCGGCCGACGCGGCTTTGGGCGCGGGACAGGCCGCTGAGCCTGGCAAAGACCCGGTGGCGCTCTATGCCGACGGTGTGCAGCGTATTGAAGCCAAGGATGTCACAGGCGTTGACGCCCTGCGCAAGGCTGCAAACCAGGGTTACACCCTGGCGCAATTCTACCTGGCCAAGCTGTATGAGAATGGCGAAGGCGGTCTTAAAAAAGATCCAGTGGCCGCTCGGCAGTGGACCGAGCGCGCGGCCCAGGCCGGCAACGCCAAGGCGATGCACAATCTGGGCCTCTACTATTTCGAGGGCTCCGGCGGGGCCAAGAACTCCACCACGGCGGCCCAATGGTTCCGCCGTGCGGCGGATGTGGGCCTTGTCGACAGCCAGTACAATTTGGCGCGGCTTTACGAGGAAGGTCTGGGCGTGGGCCAGAATGCCGCCAAGGCCTATAATTGGTACCTGATCGCCTCGCGTAATGGCGACAGCGAGAGCCAGAAGAGTTCGGCGCGGATCAAGAGCCAGTTGTCGGCCGAGGCGCAGAGCGCGGCCGAGCGCTCGGCTGTTGGATTCAAGCCCACCACGCCCAACCCCTCACAAGCCGCAAGCATTGTCGCGACCGGCGGAGCAGCCGGCGTGGCGACGGCCCAAAAAGCGCTTTCGAAACTGGGCTATTAACAGGGGCCACAGGATGGCACGCCGACGCCTGCACTGAAGCTGGCTATCGCCGCCTATCAACTTGATCAGGGCGTGATCAGCAACGGCAATCTCGATCCGGATGTGCTTTCAAAGCTGCAGGTCTTCGCCCGCTAGACCCGGCGTGGGCGCAGTCAACATGACAATGACGCAGGCTTGATCAAGCCTGGTCGTTCAAGACGCTGGATTTAACGTGAAGTTTTTGTAATCGTTCCCCCTCTGGCGGAGCCACAACAGGGCTCGACGGGGCGAAAAACCATGGCAACTGAGGCACTTTCCTTGGAAAACCAGCCTGCGCAACATGCGCCGCCTGTCGTCTGGGCGCTGAGCCTCCTTTGCATTTTACCCTTCGTCGTCGCCTCAATTATCTTCTGCTACGGCCCCCAAACCTTCGCCCATTCGTCGCTTGCCGTGCTGTTTGCCTATTCCACGGCCATGCTGGGCTACATGGGAGGCGTGAGGGCCGGGATCGAGATTGAAAGGCATAGGCCGCGCTTGCTGCACCTGGCTGTTTCCGTGGTCGCGCCGATGATCGGCTTTGGCCTGCTCTTGGCGCAGGGTCGTATTCCCGCGCCCTGGCGCCTGGGGGGGTTCATCATCGCCATCGTGTTGCAATGGCTGTGGGATGTTAGCATCCACGAAGGCCCACCCTGGCGCTCGCGTATGCGCACCTTCGTGACGGCCGGTGCCGGCATCCCGCTCGCCTTTGCGCTAGAGCAGACGCTTCACCTCTAGTCGCCGCGCAGCGACCCCCAGTCCACCGCGTGTACCCGGTCGCGTCCCAGGACTACCGCCAGGGTCTTGCCGCCGCCGGTCGGGGCGGTCAACATGCGGTTGCGACCATTTAGGCACCGTGGCCCTTGATCGCAAACCAATGTTCCCGTTCCGTTTCCAGGGAATCTCGGCTAACCAGCTGGGGTGAACGCGGTTTCCCCCATGCTTGAACTGGCGCCGGCCCTGGTGGTGCTGCCGGGTCCGAGTGCGGCGGCGGCCGATGCCGTGGCGGCCAAACCCATCACGCCTGCTGCGGCGCGCACCTTGTTCGAATGTGGACCGGTTCTCGTGGTGCATGCGGGGCTAACGGCCCGGCGGCTGGGCCAGAATGCCCCGATGCGCAGCCCTTGGATGTTCGACGTCTTGGAGCTGTTCGCCTTCGTACGACCCGGGCAGTTCTGTGCGCCGTCCGCCGCTGGATTGGCCCAGGCGCTGGGTATTGCCGAACCGAAGACTGCGGTTGACCATGCCGCGACCCTACGAGCCGCCGCCGGCCTGCTGCTCAATGACCTCGCGGCCGCGCCAACCCCCTCGCACGAAGAGGCCCTGGCCCTGGCTGAGACCTTGGCGCGCGCCAGCTGGTCGTGGGGTGTGGCTGCCATTGCCGCCCTGCGGTCAAAGCCGGTGGATCACGCTTGGCGCGGCTCGGGCCTGGATGTCTGGAGCCGCCTGCCTGAATGGGAAGACCGTGCGCCAGCCGGCGAGGCCTTAAGTCAGCCGGTCGCCCCGGCGGCGGCGACGCAGCGGCTGGTGGAACTGCTGGCGCAGTCGGGGCTGGACGAGGCGCGGCCGAGCCAGGCCCAATATGCTGCCGAGGCCGCCTTCGCCTTTTCCCCGCGTGACCGCGACGGTGAGCCGCGGATGATGCTGGCCGAGGCGGGCACCGGCGTGGGCAAGACCCTGGCCTATTTGGCGCCCGCGTCGTTGTGGGCCCAGGCCAACGGTCCGGCGGTGTGGGTCAGCACCTATACGCGCGCCCTGCAGCGGCAGATTTCGCGCGAGAGCCGCTCAATCTTCCCCGACCCGGCGGTTCATGCGGTGAAGGCCGTGGTGCGTAAGGGTCGTGAGAATTACCTCTGTCTGTTGAACCTGCAGGAGAGCGTCAATGCTGCCCAGCTTGGCAATGGCGACCTGATCGGCTTGGCGCTGGCCAGCCGTTGGGCGCGAGTTAGCGTCGATGGCGACATGACCGGCGGCGATTTTCCGGCCCATTTGCCCAGCCTGTTTGGAATATCGCCCGCCGCCCAGGCCAGTGCCTCGAACCTGGTCGACCGGCGCGGCGAGTGTGTGCACGCGGCCTGCCCGCATTATCGGGTCTGTTTCGTCGAGAAGGCGATCCGGGCCAGCCGCCATGCCGACATCGTTATTGCCAACCACGCCCTGGTTCTAACCCACGCCGCCTTCGACGGTGCGCGTTCGGCGCGGGGGAAGTCCGCCGATACGGAAACGGCGCATTTTAAACGGTTGGTGTTCGAAGGCCACCACCTGTTCGAGGCCGCCGACAGCGCGTTTTCGGCGGCGCTGTCTGGGGCGGAGTCGGCGGAGCTGCGCCGCTGGATCCGAGGACCAGAGGGCCGTGGCCGGCGCGGTCGAGGGCTGGAACAACGGCTGGGTGACCTGCTGGGCGACCGTCAGATGGCGCGCGACGCCATGGGCCAGGCCTTGCATGCTGCCGCCGCCCTGCCGGGCGAGGGATGGAGCGGCCGCATTGCTCCAGGCACCGGCGAGGTGAATCCGATCGGACCTGTGGAAGGGTTCCTGGCCGCAGTGATCGAGCAGCTGCGAGCCCGCAGCTCCGGCTCCGGTTCAGCCGACATCGGCATGGAATGCGCCGCCCGCCCGACCTTGCCGCGTGTGCGGGAAATGGCCGGAAAGGCCGCTGCGGCCCTGGCGGCCGTTGAGGCTCCCTTGTTGGCGCTGGCCCGACATCTGGAAGACACCCTGGATGAGGAGGCCGATACGCTGGGTCAGGCGGAACGCGCCCGGATCGAGGGGGCCCTGCGCGGGCTGGATCGGCGTGCGCGCATGACCCTGCCCGCCTGGCGCGGCATGCTGCGCGCTATCGACGACGATAGCGCCGACGATCCCGATTTCGTGGATTGGTTCGAGGCGACCTTCCTCTATGGCCGGGTGGTGGACGCTGCGGCCCGCCGCCATTGGGTAGATCCTACCGAGCCGCTGCATGCGGCGGTGCTGTCGCCAGCGCATGGCGTGCTTGTGACCAGCGCGACCTTGGCCGACAATACGTTGGACGATCCGTTCGCCCTTGCCGAGATGCGCACCGGCGCAGCCCGATTCCCCGACCGGCCCAAGACCCTGCGTGTCGCCTCGCCGTTCGACTATGCCCATCATGCGCGCGCCTTTGTGGTCACAGATGTTGGCCGGGAGGATCCCCGTCAGGTTGCCGCCGCCATGCGCGAACTGTTCTTGGCCGCCGGGGGTGGGGCGGTTGGCCTGTTCACCGCCATCCGTCGCCTGCGCGCGGTGCATGACCTGATCGCCGCGGCCCTGGCCACCAAGGGCCTGGCGCTCTACGGCCAGCATGTCGATCCGCTGGAGGCGGGGGCGCTAGTCGACATCTTCCGCGCCGAAGAGGACAGCTGTTTGCTGGGCACCGACGCGATCCGCGATGGCGTGGATGTGCCAGGCCGCAGCCTGCGCCTTTTGGTGTTTGACCGTATTCCCTGGCCGCGCCCGGATCTGTTGCACAAGGCCCGCCGCGTGCGGTTTGGCGGCAAGGGCTATGATGACGCCCTGGCGCGCGCCCGTATCAGCCAGGCCTTCGGACGCTTGATCCGCCGTGCCGACGATAAGGGGGTCTTTGTGATGCTCGACGCGTCCTCGCCGACACGACTGTTTTCCGGCCTGCCGGATGGGGTGGAAATCCAGCGCATGAGCTTGGTTGAGGCGATCGAGTCGACCAAGGCTTTTCTCACCCAATAGCGGGCCTAAGCCCACGCTTAACTTGCAGTCACAGCGCGCCTGAGCTTTGGTAATGGCCCATGACCGTTTCCGCCGCCTTCACAGCCCTGGCCGACCCGACGCGACGCCAGATCATCGCCTTCCTAGCCGATGGCGAACAGCCGGTGGCCGAAATCTGCGAACAGTTCAACTGCACTGCCCCAGCGGTGTCTCAGCATCTGAAAGTGCTGCGCGATACGGGTTTGGTGACCGTGCGCCCTGTGGCGCAACGGCGGTTCTATGCGGTGAATAAGCATGCCCTGGCCGGCGTTGCGGCCTGGCTGACACAGATGGCGCATCTGGAGCTCTAGGTACCGGCCATTTGCACCGCCGGGCCCCTCAGGTTAAGCCGCAGCGATGAAGACCTTGGGCCTGATCGGATTTGGGCAGTTCGGCCAGTTGGCTGCGCTTCACCTGAAACCCCACTACGACGTGATTGTCGCTGATGCCGCACCGCGTGCGGAAGCGACGGCGTGCGCCCTTGGCTTGGCCTTCGGAACGGTCGAACAGGCCGCAAAGTGCGAGATTGTTGTCGTTGCCGTGCCGGTGATGGCGATGCGGGCGGTGTTCGAACAGATTGCATCGCATCTGCAAGCCGGTGCCCTGGTCATCGACGTTGGCTCGGTGAAGGTTTTGCCTAGCCAGTGGATGCTGGAGATCCTGCCCGAGGGGGTCGACATCGTTGCCACACACCCGCTGTTTGGCCCACAGAGCGCCAAGACTGGCTTGGCTGGCCTGCGGCTAGTGGTCTGCCCCATCCGAGGCGACCGGTTCGATTGTGTGGCGCAATTTGGCCGCTCGCTTGGCTTGACGGTCAATGTCACCACGCCGGAAGCCCACGACCGGGAGATGGCCTATGTCCAGGCCTTGACCCACCTGATCGGGCGATCACTGGTCAATCTCGACATTCCCGACGAGCAGATGAAGACCCCGTCTTACCAGCATCTGCTGGAACTCTGCTCGCTGGTTGGCGGCGACAGCTTCGAGCTTTTCGCGGCGATCCAGACCCAAAACCCATTCGCCGCTGAGATTGCGGAGTCCTTCGTCTTCCAAGCGCGGGGACTGCTCGATCAGGTCAAGCCGGCGAAAGCCTAGGCCGCCAGGAACTCGCGCAGCCGTTCGACCACCACGCGGTTATGGTCTTCCAGTCCAATGCTGATGCGCAGGCAGTCCGGCAGGCAGTAGTTTGCCACATGGCGCACAAGCACGCCGCGCGCCGCGAGCCAGGCCTCGGCCTCGGCGGCGGTCCGTCCGGGTTTATTCGGGAAGCGCGCCAGCACGAAATTGGCCTGACTCGGGAAAACCTCCAGCCCAAGTCCGCCAAGCTGCTGCGCCAGCCATGGGCGCCACTGTGTGACCAAAGCGACCGAGCGGTCGATGAAATCGCGATCCGCGAGCTGGGCTATGGCCGCTTCCATGCCGGCGATGGTCAGGTTGAACGGTTGGCGTATGCGTTCCAGCGCCCCGATAATCGCGGCGGGCGCGTAGCCCCAGCCGACCCGGGCCGAAGCGAGGCCCAGCTTGGAGAAGGTCTTGGTGACAACAATGTTGTCGGCACCGCGGGCGAGGTCGAACCCTTGGTCATAGTCACCAGCATCGACGAATTCGCCGTAGGCCCCGTCGAGCACGAGCACCACGCGGCCGGGCAGGCGCTCATGCAGCCGCCGCACCTCTGAGAACGGCATGATCGTTCCCGTCGGGTTGCAGGGATTGTCGAGAAAGACGATGCGGGTGCGTTCATCGACCTGGCTCAAAACCGCCTCGGCCGTCAGGTGCATGTCCGGCATCGGGGCGAAGCGCACGTAGGCCTCGCAGGAGCGGGCGAAAATGGCGTAGGCGGCGAAGCCGAACTGGCCCTGGATGATGTTATCGCCGGCTTCGAGGAAGACTTGGCAGAGGTCTTCGAAAACCTCGTCCGAACCACAGCCAAAGGTCAGGCGCTCAGGTTCCAGGTCGTAGCTTTTGACGATGGCCGAGCGTAGGGCACCAGCCGAGCCGTCTGGGTAGATCGAGAGGCGCTGCGCTGCCGCGGCAAAGGCCTCTGTGGCCCGAGGACTTGCCCCAAGCGGGTTCTCGTTGGCCGACATCTTGATCGGATTATCGATCCCCGGTGCCTTGGCCTTGCCGGGCACATAGTGGGCGATATCCAGAATACCGGGTTTGGGCTGGGGAACGTCTGTCACGTCTAGAGGTCCAGCGGGGCTGCAGCCGCGCCGATCACCCCCGTGAGCGTGCCCGGTGCCCGCATCAGGCGGTCGTCGCCTTCTTGGTAGAAACCGGCCAGGGCGAACAGGCGCAGGCCCCCGCCCTCGGCCAGCAGGGAAGCGGCCACACCATCAGCCCCCAGGCCCGCTTCAATCGCGGCGGCGCTCCCGCCCGCGTCGGTAACCCAGAAGGTCTCGTCCGCGCCGGTGAGCTCGATATCGACCATGGCGGCCGCAAGGGCATAGTGCGGACCCAGCGACGCCATACAGGGGAGAGAAGCGAATACGCGCACTTTCGGCTCGGCCAATAGCCGCGCCCAGCCGCCTGGCTCTGATAGCGGGAGCACCGCAACAGTGCCGCTGGTACGGGCGGCGGCCACGGCGGTCGCCGGGGTGTCATAGTGCATGATTTGCGGCGCACCGCCAAAGCGTAGCCGAGTCAGTTCCATGGTGCGGGCCGGATCGCGGCCTGTGACCATGGCAATGCGGAAACCACCCTGGCGGGTTAGGTTATCGCCCATCAAGTCGCGCCAAAGGCGTACGATCAGGGCGTCGGAGGTATTGTCATGGGATTGACCCAGCAGGGAGCGCAGCACCTGCGCCTCGCGGGCGGGGCGCAGGCCGAATAGCAGAGGCTCTCCGGGGGCGATGCCGTCGCGTTTGGCATTGGCAACCTGGCTGGCGAGGCCGGAGCGCTCGTCGACCAGGCGCAGGATGTCAGCGTCGATCGCGTCGATACGCCATCGGATGTCTTCCAGCGAAACGGTCTTGTCGGCGTTGTCTGCGGGCATCGCCCAGATTTCCCCTCACTAGAGCCGCGGACCATAGCCGCGCGCGCTCAAGAGGCAAGGTTTAGAACACCCGTGGCGCTAGACCCAGGGCGACAGGCCCCAGGGTGGTCTGACCGGCCTCAAAGGTGATGGCGGCGCGGGCCAGAGGGGTATCGCCCTGGCGGGCCTTGGCAACGGTGGCCGCTGCGGCCGCTGCCGTCGGGGAAATATCCTCACCGCCAAGCGCCGCCAAGGCTCGGGGCCCCTGGGTCAGCTCGGCGTTCAGGGTGCCACGCAGACGTCCATCATCGCCCACGCTCAGCATGCCATTGGCGGCGTTGAGCGCCGCATCCCCTGCGGTGAGCTGGACCTTACGCACAGCTATTTGCCCTCTGGCAGCGGTCCAGGCGCGCACCATCCCGGCCCAGTTGCGGCCCTGGAAGGCGGAGGCCTTGTTGAACGCCCCGTCGAAGACAGCATTGACCGGCTTGCCTTGGGATGCGCGCCCCAACCACAGGGTGGGATCGGCTACAGCACCATCGAGTTGGAAAACGAGCTCGCCCTGATCTTGGGGGCCGGGCCGCATGAAAATTCCGAGTTTGGAGGCGCGGGTGAAGGCCGGCGGCGTCGCCCCAGTCGGGTTGGTGAAGGTCAGGCTCTGGCCCTGGACCGACAGGTTGGGCACCCCTGCGCCCGTTGTGTTGATCCCGGCGCGCAGCGCCGTACCGCCGATGGTCATGGGCGGCTTGCCGGGCCGCAGCAGGGTGAGGCCATTGGGCGCATAGGCGATGGCTCGCCCCGGGGAATAGGCATAGGCCTCGGCGCGGAGCTGCGCGGTCTCGATGCCCCAGCCCGACGGATCGTTTAGGGTCAGGCCATCCAGTACCAGTTCCAGCCGAAATGGAAAACCGACCAGATGCCGACCTTGCCATTCCACGCGCCAGCCGGCGTCGCGGGCGCTCTGAGCCGCGCTGTCGATCTTGGCTAAGCTTTGGCTACGCAGCACAATCCAGGCACCGCTCCAGCCGACGAGGGCTAGGGCAAAGGCAATCCAGACCGAATAGAGAAACCAGCGATTGTATTTACGCGGCGGGTCTTGGTCGGGCAGGGTCATGTTTGAAGTACCGTAGGAGTGGAATCAGGCGTGCGCGACGGCGAGCAATGGGTGTTCGGCTACGGTTCGCTGATGTGGCGGCCGGGCTTCGACTATCTAGAACGATGCGCCGCTACGCTCCATGGCCGCCGGCGCGCTTTCTGCATCTATTCGGTCCACCACCGCGGCACGCCGCAGCGGCCGGGACTGGTGCTCGGGCTAGCGCCCGGTGGAAGCGTGCGCGGCACGGCCTATTGCATCGCCGCCTCAAAATGGGCGGAGACCTATGCCTATCTGCGCGAGCGCGAGCAGCCTACCGAGTCCTATGTTGAGACCCGCAGTATGGCGCGCCTCGCCACAGGGCGGCGGGTGGAAGTCCTGACCTTTATCTCCGACCGGGCCCACCCACAGTGGGCGGGAGATCTTACCCTGGATCAGCAGGCTGGATTGATCGCCGGGGCCAAGGGGCTGTCTGGGCGCAATATCGACTATCTGAGCGATCTGGTGGCGCATTTGCAGGCCAGGGGCTTGCGCGACGACGGTATGGAGACCCTACTGGCCCGTGTGCAGGGCCTTGAAAATTGAGGCGCTAGAGCCCTATCAGCCGATTGCTGGCGGTTTCCAGGCGATCTTCCATCGTTGCCATGAAGTCTCGACTCTTCAGACCCGGAGGGATTGGCGGCAGGAATTCGAACACAATGGTGCCGGGCTTTTTCAGCACACTCTTATTTTTCCAGTGCGCACCGGAGTTGGTGGCCATCAGGCAGCAAGGCACACCCAGTTCGCGGTAAAGTAGGGCGACGCCCGGCTTGTACTCGGGGGCCTGGCCGATTTTGGCGCGGGTGCCCTCGGGAAAGATCACGATCTGGCGGTTGTCAGCGAGACGCTCGCGGGCGTCGGCGGCCATTTTCTTCAGCGAGGCCGAGCCCCCGTCGCGGTCGACCACGATCATCTGGCCCTTGAGGCACCACCAGCCGAACAGTGGCACGAACACGAGTTCGCGCTTCATCACAAAGGCGACGTCGGGCAGAAACAGGAAAGGTGCGTTGGTGTCGAACATCGACAGATGTTTGCCGGCGATCAGGCAGCCACCCTCTTTCGGCAGGTGTTCCAGGCCGCGAACCTCTGTCTTGATGCCGCAAATCAAGCGCGCCAGATAGGTTCCAATCATACCCCATCCCTTAAACGCATAGCGGCACCAAGCGCTTGGGCAGGCGAACATCGGTATGATCAAGGCGCAGAACAGCGCCGACATTATGTTGAATAGCACGATGAATAAGACCGACCGAAGCATCATCATGTGGGTGTTCGCGACGCCTCGACCGGCTTGGGTTTGGGACCCAGGTTGAGGAAGGATTCCCGCACCAGAATGGCCAGGTATTTGTTGTATTCTAGGATCATGCGGCGTGCGTCGACCCCGCGCCGCCACCAGCGTTTCGCGTCGGGCGAGGCCGTGGCGACGGGATAGGCTATGAGCATGGTATCGGGCATGGCGGCGCGCAGCTCCAGCATGGCGCGGGGCATGTGATAGGCGGCTGTGACGACGATCAGGCTCATATAGCCATGTTGGTCAGCCCAGGCGGCCGTCTCGCGTCCATTGCCGACCGTGTTTGTGGCGGAAAAGCCCAGATCGACGCAGCAGTCGTAGAGCCTCTGGCCGGTCTTGGTGACGCCCTGTATATCCGCCCGAGTGGCCTCAAGGTTGACGCCGGACAGCAGCACACGCGCGCCTTTGCCATCTTCCAGCAAGTGGATCCCCGTCTCAAGCCGCAGGGTGGAGGCGCCGGTCAGCACCACGATAGCGTCGGCGGGCGGCGGGTCCTTGGCCGGCGTCGAGCGTGCGGCCCGGTCGGCGAAGGCCAGCAGGCCCACACCCCAGATCGTCACCGCCAGAAACAACATCGCTAAAGTTTTCATCGGATCAACGGTGCCGTCAGGTACCGTCCATTCTCCTCAACAGGTCCAGGGCCGCCAGCCGGGCAGCGATGGCCGCCACCAAGCCAACCGGTAAGGGCGCAACCAGGGCGACCAGGGCGTCGGTCCAGGCAACCGGCAAAACGGGAGTCAGTCCGTCTGTTCCGCCCGCCAACCGTGCCGCCAAGGCGATCATGGCCCCCGCGGTGCCGCCAAACAAGCCCGCACCTGCGCCCATCAGGCCAAAGCGTCGCTGAAACAGGCTGGCGATCATGCCGGGGCGCGCGCCAGACAGGTGCAGCACCTCGACAATCTCGCGCCGCGCTGCCAGGGCCGCCCGCGTGGCTAACAGGGTGACTGCCGCCGCCGCCAGGGCGACCAGGGCGGCGATGCCGCCGGCGGCCCAACGCGCCAGATCGGCTGAGCGCTCGACATCCGCGATCCAAAGGCTGTGGTCATCGACCTCGCCGTCGACGGCGGCCTTGCGCAGGGCCTCGACCAGAATAGCCTTGGTGGCTGGCTGATCCTTGCTGAGGTCAACGGCCACCAGCCGAGGCAAGGGCAGGTCTGCCGGAAGGGCCTGTTTTCCGATCCACGGGGTCAACAGGGCGGCGGCTTCTTCACTGGGCAGGGCGCGCGCCAAGGAAACGCCCGGCGCGCCGCTGAGCGCGGCGGCGGCGGCCGTTGCGGCGGCGTCGGACGTCTGATCACCGCGAGGACGAACCAGAACGGTCGCTGTCGCGGAAAGCACCTGGCTCCAGCCCTGGGCGGCGCGTCCTGCGGCTAGGGCACCGATAGCCGCCAGAACACTGAGAAAGCAAAGGACGGCAACGACGAACACCAGGGCGCCGTCACGCGCATCGGGCGCCGGCAGCAGGGGCCCCGGCTTCCAACGCTGAACATTGAGAATCACGCTACCCCTTCCGAAATACGGCCGGCGTCGAGCCGCAGCACGGGTCGGCTGGCGTGTGACATCAGCTTGTCGTCATGGGTGGCGATCAGCACCGTGGTGCCAAGGCGATTGAGTTCGACGAAAAGTCGAAGGATTTTTAGCGCCATCGGATGGTCGACATTTCCGGTCGGCTCGTCGGCCAGGAGAATATCAGGTTGTCCGACCACGGCGCGGGCAATGGCCAGACGCTGCTTCTCCCCGCCCGACAGCTTGGCGGGAAGCGCGTGCATGCGGTCACCCAGCCCGACCCAGGCCAGCAGCTCGGCGACGTCATTGCGATAGGACGAGGTCTTGCGTTGGGCGAGGCGCAGGGGCAGGGCAGCGTTGTCGAACACCGAAAGGTGGTCGAGCAGCCGCACATCCTGGAACACCACCCCGATGCGACGGCGCAGGAACGGCATTTGCCGCGGTGCGATCATCGAGACATCCTGGCCGAACAGTTCCACATTGCCGCCAGACGCCCTGTGGGCGAGGTAGATCAGTTTGAGTAGCGATGATTTTCCAGCGCCTGAGGGCCCCGTTATGAAATGGAAAGATCCCGGTGCCAATGAGAAGGTGATGTCGCTCAGCGTCTCGGGCGCGGTTCCATAACGCATGGCGACGCTGTCGAAATGCACCACGGGTGGCGGGTCTGCTTCGGGCAGTACCAAGTGCGGCCTTATCGGCGGGACTAGTAACGGAGGGTTTCTGGACATGGAAGCCAAAATCGGCGACCTCGGAAGGGCAGCAGGAGCGCTCTATTCGAAGCAATGATACTAACCTGTCCAGACTGTGCCAGCAGCTATTTCGTGGCGGACGAGGCCGTGACGGCCCCGCGCCAAGTGCGCTGCACCGGCTGTGGCAAGCGTTGGCGGGCTCAGCCCCTGGGTGAACTTAATCTGGTCTCCACGCCTGAGGAAGGCGCAGTGGCGCAGGAACCCGCGACGATTGTCTCGGCCAAGGCGCCCGAGCCAGCCCTGGCCGAACTGCCTGGAGAGAAACTACCCAAGGCCTATCGCGCCCGCGCCGAGCCCTCGTTACAGGATGGCCACGCGGCCCTGACGATCAGTGGCGTTCTCCGCAACATTGAGAACAAGGCGGTTTCGGCACCGCCCTTGCGGCTGAGCCTGCTCAACCCGGCCGGAAAACGTGTCGGTGGAAAGGTCGCCGCGGCGGCCTATCCGCTCGTGCCGCCCGGCGAGACCCGCCATTTCGCCATCGCGATCCTCGATCCGCCCTCGACGGCCAAGGACCTGGAGATCGGTTTTGTCCTCGATCCCGGGGCGGCCAAGGTGGTAAAGGCCGCTGTTGTCGATCCGCATGTCTCCGCGCACCTCTCGCTGCGCGGTGTGACCGACTCGATCACTGTGCCGCCGGCCGAGGCCATTGCCGCCAAGTCCTTGCCACTAGACCCCCTCACGCCCGGAGCGCCCATTGACCGTCACAGCCCTGCCTAAAGTCTTGATGAGTGAGGCCGAGATCGCATCACGCGTTGAAGCTCTGGCCAAGTCGATTGCGCCGCGCATCGACGACGAGACCGTGGCCATATGCCTGCTGACGGGCGGGATCTGGTTTGGTGCTGACCTTACCCGCGCCTTGGCGCGTCAGGGTCGAATGGTGCGGTTCGACGCCCTGTGGCTTTCGTCCTATAGCGATGAGCGGGCCAGCCTGGGCCGCTGCGAGGTGCGGGCCGACCTGCAAAGGCCGCTCGCCGGTCGCAAGGCCCTGATCCTCGACGATGTGTTTGATACTGGCCTGTCTCTCAGCGAATCGGTGCGCCTCGTGGCCGACGCCGGTGCCAGCGAGGTCTGGACAGCGGTCTTCGCCCGCAAGCCGTGGCCGGAGCAGCGCGCCATTGAGCCCGATTTCGTGGCCTGGGAGGCACCGGCCAGATTTTTGGTTGGCTACGGTATGGACGACTCGGGGGCCTGGCGCGGCCTGCCCTATATCGGGGCGATGGACTAGGGCGCCATTTAGGGCTTAAGCGGAGCGCATGACCGCCGCACCCCCCTGTGTGATCCTGAATGAACCGCAGCTAGCCGAGAATATCGGCGCGGTGGCGCGGGTGATGGGCAATTTTGGGCTTTACGATCTGCGGATGGTGCGACCGCGCGATGGCTGGCCCCAGGAACGCGCCTGGGCCAGCGCCTCGGGGGCCAGCTGGCCGCTGGACAACGCCAAGATCTTTGATCGGCTGGAGGAAGCGGTGGCGGGCCTCACTCAAATCTACGCGACCACCGCCCGCGCGCGCGAAACCGCATTGCCGATATTGACACCGCGAGACGCGGCAGCGCGACTGGCCGGGGCGGTTGCGGGCGGCCAGGCCTGTGGCCTGCTGTTCGGGGGCGAGCGCGCCGGCCTGGAAACTGCGGACATCGCGCTCTGCCAGGCAATCGTCACCATCCCGATAAACGAGAAGTTCCGCTCGCTGAACCTGGCCCAGGCCGTAGCGATCAATGCCTATGAGTGGCGCCTGACCGTGATGGGCGAGGCCCCGGCGCGGTTCGATAATCAGGCGGCACCCGCGCCGCGCGAGGTGCAGCTGGGCATGTTTGAACAGCTGGAAGCCGAGCTAGACCACGCTGGCTTTTTCCATCCGCCCGAAAAGCGCCCTTCGATGCAGCGCAACCTGCGTGTGGCGCTGAGTAAGGCCAATATGACCACGCAGGAAGTTCGCACCTTCCGAGGGGTGATCACCGCCCTGTCGAAGGGGCGTGGACGGGTGCTGGCCAAGCTGGCGGCGGCCAAGGCGGCCCAGGAAGGCAAGTAAAGCCACGTCTCGCCAAAGGAATTGCCGATTGACTCTGCGGCCCCTCCGATTGACTCTGCGGCCTGGTGACGCCATAAGCCGCCCTTCCTCGCCGCCGGGCACGCTCGGCGGCGCTGGATTGCATGACGGGTGACGCCTGGGCCGCCGTTGAAATCGCGCCTCCATCTGGGGAGGGGCCGGCCGGTGTCGAAGTAGAGAGCGACTACGCATGTCCAAGCGCCATAGCGCCAAGTACAAGATCGACCGCCGGATGGGCGAAAACATCTGGGGCCGTCCGAAATCCCCGGTGAACTCGCGTTCCTACGGCCCCGGCCAGCATGGCCAGCGCCGCAAGTCCAAGGTTTCGGACTTTGGCCTGCAGCTGAAGGCCAAGCAGAAGCTGAAAGGCTACTACGGCAACCTCACCGAGAAACAATTCTCCCGTACCTATGACGAGGCGTCGCGCCGCAAGGGCAACACCTCGGAAAACTTGATCGCCCTGCTGGAAAGCCGTTTAGACGCAGTGGTTTACCGCGCCAAGTTCGTGCCGACCGTGTTTGCGGCCCGTCAGTTCGTCAACCATGGCCACGTGCTGGTCAACGGCAAGCGCGTCAACATCGCCAGCTACCGTGTCAAGGCCGGTGACGTTGTCTCGGTGCGCGAGCGTTCGCGCAACATGGCCTTGCTGCTGGAAGCCCTGCAGTCGGCCGAGCGTGAGACGCCGGATTACATAACGGTCGACGCCAAGGCCCTGTCGGCCACCTTCGTCCGCGCTCCGGAATTTTCTGAAGTGCCCTATCCGGTGAAGATGGAGCCGAACCTGGTCGTGGAATTCTACGCCTCCTAGGCGACGCCACCCAGACCGATATCAAAAAGGCCTCGGAGCGATCCGGGGCCTTTTCCTATTCAGCGGAATGCCGACGGCTATGCCGCCAGAACGCCCTGTTCGGTCATCAAAAGCTTGAGCTCACCGGCCGCGAACATCTCCTTGATGATGTCGGCCCCGCCAATGAATTCGCCCTTCACATAGAGCTGGGGAATGGTTGGCCAGTCGGTAAACGCCTTGATGCCGTCGCGCAGGCTGGCATCCTGCAGTACGTTTACACCGACAAAATTCACACCGAGGTGGTCGAGCACCTGCACCACCAGGGACGAGAATCCGCACTGGGGCGCGTCGGGTACGCCCTTCATAAACAGGACCACGGGGTTATCCGCGATGGTCTTTTCGATGAAACTCCGTACCGGGTCTGTTGCGTCGTTCATGGCGGTCTCCGATCGTTGCTTCAGCTAGGCACCCCGGCTGGTGCCGTCAAGGCCGCGAGGGCATCGCCGCGGCGATGCCGCTAAACAGGCGCTTCGGCCGCTGCGCTGAAACGGGCCATGTCGATCTGCGCTTGCGCCCCGGCGGGTAGGTCCTGCTCAACGCACCAGGCCAGGCTCTCTAGCGCAGAAACGCTGTTTGGCTGAACAACGAGCGAGGAGATCGAGGGGTCGGTCAGGGTCAGGACGATGGCGACCTGCTGTTCGGTCCAGCCCGCCACATCGACACTAAACTGTGCCGCCTTTGATGCTGGGCGGCGGCGCTTGAACAGGCTGAGTAGGCCGTGCCGTGGGGCCTGGTTCTCGGTCGATGCCACGGCAACATCGAAATCGAGTGCGATCACACCCGTGCCGCTGTTGGATGCGGCCTTGATACGATTGCGCTCATTCCAGCCACCCTCGGGGTCTAGCTTAAGCGCAATGCCGTCGAAATTGCTGCTCAATATGGCGTCGTCGAGCACGGTGTTGGGACCGGAAACGGCAAACCAACGTGAAATGTCCGCCTGGCGCAGATCGCCAAGCATGCCAGGGTCGCGCAGTGGACCTTCTAGGGCCAAAGATGATCAAATCCAGCGAGGCAAGGCCCAGCGCAGCGCATAAATAGCGCGCCTTTTCGATCACGCCATAGGCGCCGTCAGTGAGTGTGGTGCGCCAGCTGACCACATAGAGGCGGCGCTCCACCCCCGCGAAGGCCTCGCCCACGCCGTTCATCGACGCCAGACACGAAGGCCGCGAATACAAAATCGCGCCAGTCTGTGGCTGAACCCTTTTGGTTGGCGTCGTCCAGCCGAAGGGTTAGGGCCGATACGGTGCCCGCACGGTCGCCAAAGCTACGGTAGCGCATTAGCGCTAGGTTCCCGGTGCCGCGGTTTCGAGTGCGAGGGCGTGCAGCGCGCCGCCCAGGACGTCGGCTAGAGCTTTATTGACGAGCTGATGCTGTTTCACGCGCGGAAGACCGGCGAACGCCGCCGAGACAATGCGAGCCTTATAGTGATCGCCATCGCCGGCGAGGTCTGAAACCTCGATCTGCGCGTCGGGGAAAGCCGCCTTAAGACGGTCTTCCAGATCCTGTTGCGACATGGGCATGAAGCGCGAGCTCCTAAAAGCGAAGCCCTCTAAGCGTCAGCAAGCTTAAGAGAGCGGTTAAGCGCCCATCAGGTTGGGCAGGAAGGCTTCGTTGACCCGCCGAAGTTTGGTCAATGGGATTGCGAATAAGCCATCGGCCGATAGCGCATCACCCTCAACCCTGCCCGCAATCGCGGCTGGCACACCCGCCTTGGCGGCGGTCTTGAGCAGCTTGGCCGCGTCGGGGGTGGCGATCAGATAGCGAGCCTGGTCTTCGCCAAACAGCCAGGCCGCGGTCGCAAGAGCCGTCTGCGCGCCGAGCGCGATGCCTGAGTCAGAGGCCATCGCCATCTCGGCGGCGGCACCGATCAGACCGCCGTCGGACAGGTCGTGCACGGCGGCGACGAGGCCGGAACCGATCAGCCCGCGCACGAAATTGCCATTGCGGCGCTCGGCCGCAAGATCGACCGGCGGCGGCGCGCCATCCTCGCGGGAAAGCACTTCGCGAAGATACAGACTGGCCCCCAATTCGCCGCGCGTTTCGCCGATCAGGACGAGGGCGTCCCCTTCAGCCGCGGACGCAAAATCTGCCCGCAGGTCATAGTCGGCCAGCAGGCCAACGGCACCAACCGTGGGGGTTGGCGGAATCGCTGTGCCATTGGTTTCATTATAGAGGCTGACGTTCCCGCTCACGACGGGGAAGTCCAGTTCACGGCAGGCCAGCGCCATGCCCTCGATCGCCTTGACGATCTGGCCCATGATCGCCGGACGTTCGGGATTGCCAAAATTGAGGTTGTCGGTGATCGCGACCGGGTCAGCCCCCACGGCGGTCAGGTTTCGCCACGCCTCGGCCACGGCCTGTTTGCCGCCCTCGAAGGGATCATTCTGGACGTAACGCGGCGTGCAGTCGGAGGTGACAGCCAGGCCCTTTCCGGTGCCATGAATGCGCACAATACCGGCATCGGCACCGGTGGCGCTATCTTCCAGGGTGTCGGCCATGACGTGGCGGTCATACTGCTCCCACAGCCAGCGCTTGGATGCCATGTCGGGGCAACCGATGACCTTCAGGACCGCCTCGCTCCAATCTGCGGGGGTGGGCAGTCCTGCGGGATCGATGTGCGGCTGTGGCGTAGGCGCATCCCAGGGCCGGTCATAGAGCGGCGCGTCGTCAAACAGGGGTGCCAAGGGCACGTCGCAGACGGTCTGGCCCTTATGTTTCAGCACCAGATGGCCGGTGTCGGTGGTCCAGCCGATGGTGGCCGCGTCCAGGCCCCATTTGGCGAAGATGCGCTCGCCGTCATGCTCGCGGCCGGGCTTGAGGACGGCCAGCATCCGCTCCTGGCTCTCGCTGAGCATCATTTCATAGGCCGTCATGCCGGTTTCGCGCTGAGGTACCGCATCGAGATTGAGTTCGATCCCCACCCCGCCCTTGCCGGCCATCTCGACGCTAGAGGACGTTAGCCCGGCCGCGCCCATGTCTTGAATAGCGGCGACGGCACCGGAAGCCATCAGCTCTAGCGTCGCCTCGATCAGCAGTTTCTCGGCAAAGGGGTCGCCGACCTGTACCGTAGGGCGCTTGTCGTCGCTGGCGTCATCGAACTCGGCGCTGGCCATGGTCGCGCCATGAATGCCATCGCGCCCGGTCTTGGAGCCGAAATAGACCACGGGCAGGCCGGCGGACGGCGCGGCGCTGTAGAAGATTTTGTCGGCGTCGGCGAGGCCGACGCACATGGCATTGACCAGGATGTTGCCGTCATAGCCGCGATGGAAATTGGTCTCGCCCGCCACGGTGGGCACACCGACGCAATTGCCGTACCCAGCGATGCCCGCGACCACGCCTTCAACCAGTCGCTTGGTCTTGGGATGTGCAGGGTCGCCAAAGCGTAGGGCGTTCAGCAAGGCAATGGGGCGCGCGCCCATGGTGAAGACGTCGCGCATGATGCCACCCACGCCGGTCGCCGCGCCCTGGTAGGGTTCGATGTAGCTGGGGTGGTTGTGGCTCTCCATCTTGAACACGATGGCCTGACCGTCGCCGATATCGACAACGCCAGCATTCTCGCCCGGCCCACAGATCACCCGTGGCCCCTTGGTGGGGAATTTTCTGAGGTGAATCTTCGACGACTTATAGGAGCAGTGCTCCGACCACATCACGCTGAACACGCCCAACTCGACATGCAGGGGCTCGCGGCCCAAACGGTCAAGGATCACGTCATATTCGGCGGAACTCAGCCCATATTCGGCGGCGGTCTGGCGAAGGCATTGCGACATGAGGCGGTGATAGCCGAGCATGGGGGAGTCGGCTACCGCGTAGAGATGGATCGCTGCATCCGGCGATCCGCTTTGGGCTTTTCTCCAGGTCCCATTGTCAAGACACCGGATGGGTCGCTTAGGCGAACACGCTACGGAACACCAGCGCCCCGTCGGCACTGCCGAGGTCGTCTTCGAAGGCGCGGTCAGGGTGGGGCATCATACCCAGCACATTGCCCTTGGCATTCGTGACGCCAGCAATGCCGCGGGCCGAGCCATTGGGATTTTGTTGATAACGGAAAACAACCTGGCCTTCGCCCTCAAGTCGGTCGAGCGTGAACTCATCGGCGAAGAAATTGCCCTCACCGTTCCCCACGGTCATGACCGCCTCGTGCTGTTCGCCAAAGGCGCTGGTGAACAGGGTTTGGGTGTTGACCACATCCAGCGTGACCGACTTGCAGATATATTTAAGCCCGGCGTTGCGCAGCAGGGCCCCCGGCAGTAGGCCCGCTTCGCACAGGATCTGGAAGCCGTTGCAGATACCAATGACCGCCACGCCGTCGTTGGCGGCGGCGGCCACGGCTCGCATCACCGGAGACTGCGCCGCCATGGCCCCACACCGCAGGTAGTCACCATAGGAGAAGCCGCCAGGCAGGACGACGAGGTCGAGGTCGTCGGGTAGGGCGGTCTCGGCATGCCAGACCATCTCCACCCGAGCACCGGTCGAGCGCTCGACCGCCAATTTGCAGTCGCGGTCGCAGTTAGAGCCTGGGAAGACGACGACGGCGGCTTTCACGATCCTGGCTTACCGGCCGTAGGTCGCCGTGAGAGTCGCGCGGCCGAGTTCCGCGAAGTGGATGTTGAAACCCACATAGGCACCGCTGGCGTCGGCGTTTACGTCAAGCTTGTCGGTCTTGAGCGCGATGACACTGAAGATGTAGCGGTGTGGCTTGTCGCCCACCGGCGGGCAGGGGCCCAGGTAGCCCGTGCCAGCACCGGCGTCAGTGCGGGTCTGCAGGCTGCCGGCCGGCAGGCCTGTACCGTCTGGCCTTGTCCCGGCCGGGATCGAGCTGGTCGAGGCTGGAATATTAACGACGACCCAGTGCCAGAAACCGCTGCCGGTGGGGGCATCGGGATCATAGACGGTCAAGGCGAAGCTCTTGGTTCCTTCCGGGGCACCTGACCAGCGCAGTACCGGTGAAACACCGCCGCCGGCGCACCCCATGGCGTTCATGACATTGGTGAGGGGCACGGTGCCGCTTTCTTTGATGTCGGGGCTGGTCAGTTTGAAATCGGCGGCTTGGGCGGTTCCAGCGAGCATGGCGAAGGAAAGGGCGGCGGTGGCGAACAGTTTCATGGGGTAATCTCCACGCGGAAGCTTTCGATGACGGTGTTGGCGAGCAGTCTGTCACACATGGCCTTGACCTCGGCATCAGCCGTGGCGGCGTCTTGGGCGACGAGGTCGAATTCGATCACTCGGCCAACGCGCACGGCACTGACATCGGGCCAGCCTAGACCGTGCAGAGCGCTTTCGACCGCCTTGCCCTGAACATCGAGCACGCCGGCCTTGAGGAACACATGGACTGTGGCCTTCACTAGTGGATGCCTCCCTGAATGACGGTGGGCATCTCCTTCATGATTCCCAGACGCCGCGCCACCTCGGTATAGCTCTCGATCACCCCGCCCAGATCGCGGCGGAAGCGGTCCTTGTCCATTTTTTCGTTCGTAGTGGAATCCCAAAGTCGGCAGCTGTCGGGGCTGATCTCGTCCGCCAGAATCACGCGGCTGAAATCGCCCTCATAGATGCGCCCAAATTCGACCTTGAAGTCGATCAGGGTGATGCCCACGGCAGCGAACATGCCGCAAAGATAGTCGTTCACCCGCAGGGTAGCGGCCATCATGTCGTCGATCTCCTGGGTCTGAGCCCAGTTGAAGGCGGTGATGTGCTCTTCCGACACCATCGGATCGTTGAGCTTATCGTCCTTGAGATAGAATTCGATGATCGAGCGGGGCAGAGGTTGGCCCTCTTCAATACCGAATCGCTTTGAGAGGCTGCCGGCCGCGATGTTGCGGCACACCACCTCAAGCGGAATGATCTCGACTTCTTTGATCAGCTGCTCGCGCAGGTTCATTCGTTTGATGAAGTGGTTCTGCACGCCAATGCCGGCCAGCCGCATCATGATGTATTCGCTGATGCGGTTGTTAATGACGCCCTTGCCCTCAAGCTGCGCCTTTTTCTCACCGTTGAAGGCGGTGGCATCGTCCTTGAAGTACTGAATCAGGGTTCCGGGCTCGGGTCCTTCGTAAAGGATCTTGGCTTTGCCTTCGTAGATTTTCTTGCGGCGGCTGGTCATGGCTGTCCCCTCCGGGGACGTCGGCTATGGCAATGCGAAGACGACGACCCGACTCGCACGCCGCCTCCCGAAAGGTGATCCGACGTTTACCGGAACAGCCCCTTTGGCGCAAACTTGCGGCTGCTATTGTCGCGAGTGATTGCTCCAAATGCTGCCACGCGATATTGAGCCCGAGCGAGGCCTTAGCTGAGCAAAGCGTTTCCTTGGGGATTTCATGACCACCTTCGACGACCGCGAAAAAGGCTTTGAGCGCAAGTTCGTGCTCGACCATGAACAGGAATTCAAGGCCGCCGCCCGCCGCAACCGGCTGCTCGGCGAATGGGCCGCCGGGCTCATGGGCCTGGAAACCGTTCAGGAATACGCCCGCGCCGTTGTGAAGTCGGACTTTGAAAAACCGGGTGATGAGGATGTGCTGCGCAAGGTGTTTGGCGACCTCAAGAGCTCGGGCGTCAATGTTTCCGAGGGCGAGGTTCGCGGCAAGATGGACGAGCTTTTCGTGCACGCCCGTGAAGCCATCAAGGCCGGCGACTAGGTTAGAAACCGCCGTAGGGCCTGCCATTCCATCGCCTTAGCCTGGAGCGTCATCGCGGCGTGCGCGGGGCTGGAGCTGGGCAAACACAATAGTGCCAGATCGCTTCCCGCCATCGCCTTCATGCCGATTTCGGCGGACTTGGCGCGGTTGAAAGCCATGGCTTGCAAGGCAGGCTGGCGGCCAGGGCAGGCAGGTCGCGCACTTCCGCGTTTTTGATGGCGGAGTCTAGGCTGCCTTGGCGCTGGGCGGTTTTGATACTGTCCCACAGACCAACACCGCGCGCGCAGGCGCTCCAATCGCGATTCGTAGGGCTGGGCGGCAAGGTTCTCGTCCAGAACGGTGCTGGTGAGTTGCCAGAAGGCGTTCTGCGGGTGGGCATAATAGCGGCCTGCGGCCTGCGGCCAGCGACCGCTCGCCGGGCAGGCTGCCCAGAATCAGCAGTCGGGTATTGGCGGTTGCGACCGGCGGGAAGGCGCGCTTTCGCAAAGCCCCTAGCCCTGGCCGAACACCCGGCCGAAGATCGTGTCGACGTGTTTGAAGTGGTAGCCGTTGTCGAACAGAGCTTCGAGTTCGGCCGCGGTCATGGCCTGGGAGACAATCGGATCGGCCTTTAGGAAATCGAGGAACAGGCCCTCGCCGCGCCAGACCTTCATGGCGTTGCCCTGCACGGCGGCATAGGCGTCTTCCCGGCTGACGCCCTTTTGCGTCAGGCCCAGCATGACCCGTTGCGAATGGACCAGGCCGCCCAGGCGGTCGAGGTTCTTTTGCATGGTCTCGGGATAGACCGTCAGACGGTCGATCAGAGATGCTAGGCGCCGCAGGGCGAAATCGAGGTGCACCGTCGCGTCAGGCGCTATACCGCGCTCAACGCTGGAATGACTGATATCGCGCTCGTGCCAAAGGGCTACGTCTTCTAGCGCCGGCACGACGGCTGAGCGCACCAGGCGGGCGAGGCCGGTGAGGTTCTCGCTTAAGACCGGGTTGCGCTTGTGCGGCATGGCCGAGCTGCCCTTCTGGCCGGCCGTGAAGGTTTCCTCGGCCTCCAGCACCTCGGTTCGTTGCAGGTGGCGGATCTCGGTCGCCAGTCGTTCGACCGACGAGGCCACCACGGCCAGGGCGGCGAAATAGGCAGCGTGCCGATCGCGCGGAATCACCTGGCTGGATACAGGCTCGACCGCTAGGTTCATCTTCTCGGCCACATGCGCTTCAACGCGCGGATCGACATTGGCAAAGGTGCCCACGGCACCGCTGATGGCGCAGGTGGCAATCTCGAACCGCGCCATGGCCAGCCGCTCCTTGGCACGCTGGAACTCGGCATAGTGCCCGGCCAGTTTGAGACCGAAGGTGGTCGGTTCGGCGTGAATACCGTGGCTGCGGCCCACGGTGGGGGTCATTTTAAACTCAAAGGCGCGCTTTTGCAGGGCGCTAAGCACCAGATCGACATCGTCCATCAGCATATCGGCGCTGCGCGACAACTGCACCGCGAGGCAGGTGTCGAGCACGTCGGAACTGGTCATGCCCTGGTGCAGGAATCGCGCCTCGGGGCCGACGATTTCCGACACGTGGGTCAGGAAGGCGATCACGTCATGTTTGGTGACGGCCTCGATCTCGTCGATTCGGTCGCTGTTCCAGATCACATCGCGGCCCTTTTCCCAGATGGTCTGGGCGGCCAGTTTGGGGATGGTCCCCAGTTCGGCCATGGCATCTGCGGCATGGGCCTCTATCTCGAACCAGATCTTGTATTTGGTCTGGTTGGACCAGATGGCGGCGGCTTCGGGGCGGGAATAACGATGGATCATGTGCGTCCTTGCACCCTCTGGATGGTTCCAAGTCAAGCCGCCTGAGGTTAGGACAGGGGTATGGAACTCGTAATTGGAACCCGGGCTTGGTCCACTTGGTCGCTGCGCCCCTGGCTGGTGCTGAAGCGCACTGGCGCACCATTTACCGAAACCCTGATCGCCCTGCGCCAGGACCAGGCGACGGCGGATGCGATCAAAGCCGCTGGATCGTCGAGTGGCTTTGTTCCCTTGCTGAAGGAGGGTGACCTGGTCATCCACGACAGTCTGGCGATCTGCGAGTACCTGGCCGAGCGGTTCCCCAACGCAAAGCTTTGGCCCGACGAGCACGCCGCACGCGCCTTGGGGCGCGCCGCAGTGGCCGAGATGCACGCGGGATTTCTGCCGTTGCGCAAGGTCTTACCCATGGCGCTGGGAGAAACCTTGCAGGTCGAGGTGCCGGATGACGCCGCCGCCAATATCTGGCGCATCGTGGCGCAATGGAAGGGGCTGCTGGCCCAGTTTGGTGGGCCGTTTCTGCTAGGCAAAGACTGGTCGATCGCCGATGCCTATTTCACCCCCGTGGCGACGCGGTTTCGCACCTATGACATCGATTTGGCGGCCTATGGCGATAGCGGCGGCGCGGCAGCGGCCTATGTTGGCCGGGTCTTGGCGCAACCTGAATTTAAGCAGTGGGAAGCCGCGGCGATCCGGGAAGGCGGCCTCTAACGTCGACCGGGCTGGCCACCAAGGCCACTTAAAGCCCATCGCCGCCCGTGATTGAGCCGAAGCTGTTAGGCTAGATCAGCCCCAGATTGTTGAAACTGGCCACGCCCTCGCGATCGACAAACAGATGGTCGTGCACCGTGATCCGCATGGCCCGGCCCGCCTCGACGATTTGCCGGGTGAGTTCGATATCTGGGCGCGAAGAAGTGGGATCGCCCGAGGGGTGGTTGTGCACCAGGATAATGCCGCTGGCGGAAAGCTCTAACGCCCGCCGCATCACCTCACGCGGGTAGGCTGGTGCGTGATCGACCGTGCCCTGGTGTATCATCTCGTCTGCGAGAAGCTGATGTTTGTGGTCGAGGAACAGGGCGCGGAATTTCTCCGGCGTCTCATGGGCCAGGGCGACGTGCACATAGCCCAGCAGGGCGCTCCACGACCCAATGACCGGGCGTTTCAGCACCGGGGCCTTGACAATGCGCAGGGTTATCTCGTGCAGCAGTTTCAAGTCGAGGGCAGCGGCTTCGCCTATGCCCGCCACAGTTTTTAGCTCGGCCAGGGAGGCTGTGCCGATTGCAGCAAGGGAACCGAACCACGCCAATAGCGCCTTCGCCAGTGGCTTGACCTCGCCGCGAGGAAAGGTGCGGAAAAGGACCAGTTCCAGCAATTCATAGTCGGGCAGGGCGGCAAGCCTGGCCGACGCCGCCCGTTGGCGTAGCCGTTCCCTATGCCCCAACTGATCGGGACGCGCCCCGGACGGTGCCGGGGTTGGCCACAGATTAGGCATGGTCTTCTCTAGGGCAGATCGGCCGCGCATGGCGGCTAATGTTCTAAAATAGAAAGAGCCCTTGAGCGGCCTTTGCGCGGCTAGGCCTCGGCCTGAATTGGCGGTTTGAACAGGCCCGTCGGCGAAAGGGTGAACACCTCGGCACCGGTCGCCGTAACGCCCACAGAATGCTCGCACTGCGCGGACAGCGATTTGTCGCGTGTTACTGCGGTCCAGCCATCGTTGAGCAGTTTCACCTGTGGGCGGCCCAGGTTCAACATCGGTTCGATGGTGAAGAACATCCCCTCGCGCAGGGTCTCGCCTTCACCGGGGCGGCCGAAATGAAGAATATTGGGGGCGTCATGGAAAATCTCGCCCAGGCCGTGGCCGCAGAAGTCGCGCACCACGCTGCACCGCATGCTTTCCACATAGGACTGGATCGCATAGCCCACATCGCCCACCGTGGCCCCGGGCTTCACGGCGGCGATGCCGCGTTCGATGGACTCATAGGTGATATCGACCAGCCGCCGGGCGCGAGGGGAAACGGCTCCAACACCATACATGCGGCTGTGATCGCCATGCCAGCCATCCACAATCACGGTGACATCGATATTGGCGATGTCGCCTTCGCGCAGGCTGCGATCGCCCGGAATGCCGTGGCAAACTACGTGGTTGGGCGAGATGCAGACCGTCTTGGAATAGCCTTTATAGAAAAGACAGGCGGGAAGGGCCCCGTGATCCAGGGTGAATTCGCGCGCCAGGGTGTCCAGATAATCGGTAGAAACGCCCGGAACCACATGCGGAACCAGCATATCAAGGCACTCGGCAGCCAAGCGGCCGGCGCGGCGCATGCCCTCGAAGGCCTCGGCACCGTGAATCTTGATGCCCTGGCTGCGTTTGGGTTGGGTGCGGGTTATGACGCCGGTCGAAGTGGTCATGGGTTCTAACTCGGTTCTGACGCTATGTTGCCATCATAGCATAGGAATTCAACCGGCGTGGCCTGTGCTGGCGGCGCACAGGTCGCTATGCTGGAGTCTCAGAATTTCGGAGCCTGCCATGTCTGCTCAACGCGTCACCGCCGCCGTGCTGATTGTCGGAGACGAGATCCTTTCGGGTCGGACCCAAGACATCAATCTCAGCGCCATCGCCAAGTTTCTGGGCGTGCTGGGGGTTGAGGTGGCCGAGGCGCGGGTGGTTTCGGATGTGCACGACGATATCGTTGCAGCTTTGAACGCCCTGCGCACCCGCTGGGACTATGTGATCACCACCGGTGGCATTGGCCCAACCCATGACGATATTACCGCCGACGGGGTGGCGGCGGCCTTCGGCGTTACGCTGTACGAACACCCCGAGATCATCGCCTTGATGTTGCAGCGCTATCAGCCTAGCGAACTGAATGCCGCGCGGCGCCGCATGGCGCGCGTGCCGGAAGGCGGTGAGCTGATTAAGAACCCGGTGCAGGGCCCGCCGGGCTTCACCATTGGCAATGTGTTCGTCCTGGCGGGGGTCCCGTCGATCATGCGCGGCATGCTTTTGGATGTCGGTCCCCGGCTTAAGGGCGGGGCGGTGGTGCTGAGCCGCACTGTGCGGGTTGAGGGCTTTGGCGAAGGGATCATTGCGGCCCCGCTGGAGGCCACGGCCAAGGCCTATCCAGAGATGTCACTCGGCTCTTACCCGTTTTCCTTGCCGGACCTGTATGGCTCCAACCTGGTGCTTCGGGCGCGCGATCCGCAGGAACTGGACCGCGCCACCGCTGACCTTATCGCGGCGCTGGAAGCGGCCGAAATCACGGGTGCCAGGGTTATCGAAGCCTAGGCCTTGGTGTCGATGATCGTGCCCTGACCCTTTGGGGCGGCCGGGGTTGCGGCGTGCGTGGCGCTGCCGGCATCGTCGGCGTCGTGATCGTTCTTAAGATCCGGCCCCTTGGGTTCAGTGATCTCGGGCGGTGCAGGTGTAGGCGCAACGCTGCCAAGGGCGGAAATGCTCATCGTGTTTCTCATGGCGACCGGAACCGGCCGCTCGAACGATAGACGACGCCAGACGGCTAGCCCCTCAATACGCTGACCGACTAGCGCCGCGCGCGCGGCTGTGGCACGGCTAGGGGTGGTGGACGTGGCGGAACTGGTAGACGCACCGGACTTAAAATCCGTTTCCCGCGAGGGAGTGAGGGTTCGATTCCCTCCGTCCGCACCAATCGGCTTCGCTCGTCGTGAGCGTGGCAGGGCAGCCTGTGTGCCCGGCACCGGCAACACGCCCTTGTCCGTCGCCTTGGCGAAGGCGGGCTTAGAAGAAGGACGATCCGCGCATGAAAGCTTTGATCAGCCAAGATCCCGGCGGGCCGCAGACCCTGACATATGGTGATCTGCCCGATCCTGTGGCCGGCCCGGGGCAGGTGCGGATCGCGGTGAAGGTGGCGGGCCTGAACTATCCTGACTTGCTTATGATCGAGGACAAATACCAGGTCCGTCCTCCGCGCCCCTTTGCAGCGGGATTTGAGGCGTCGGGGGTGATCGATCAGGTGGGCGAGGGCGTAACCGGCTTGAAGGTGGGCGACCGGGTGCTGCGACACGGCTATTTCGGGGCCATGGCGCAACTGTTGGTGGCCGACGTCGCCGATGTGGCCGTGATCCCGGAATCGATGCCGTTCGACGACGCTGCGGCCCTGCCCCTAACCTATCTGACCGCGCACTATGCCTTAACCCGTCGCGCGCAGCTCAAGGCAGGCGAGACCCTGCTGGTATTGGGAGCTGCCGGCGGCGTTGGTGCCGCCAGTGTGCAACTGGGCAAGGCGCTGGGCGCACGGGTTGTGGCGGCGGTGTCCAGCCCGGCGAAGGCGGCCCACGCCCGCGCCAACGGTGCCGATGAAACCCTGATCTATCCGGTCGGTGACGCCATCGACGCAAAATCCATGGCCAGCGCGTTCAAGGCCGCGGTGGGCGAGGGGGGGGCGGACGTGATCGTCGATGTTCTGGGCGGGCCCTATTCGGAGGCGGCTCTACGCGCAATCGCCTGGTATGGTCGGCACCTAGTGATCGGCTTTGCGGCGGGACTGACGGCCATGCCGCTGAATCTGGTGCTGCTGAAAAGTTGCACAGTTATGGGGGCGATGTTCGGGGTCTGGGCCAAGCGCTCGCCGCAAGAGAGCGTTCCCGATCGTCAGGCTGTTCTCGACCTCTATGCGCGCGGCCTGATCAAGCCGGATATCTCTGAACGTTTTCCGCTGGCTGAGGGGGCCATTGCCCTGCAGCGGATTGAAAGCCGTGCCGTGACGGGCAAGATCGTACTTCTGGTCGAATAGGCAAAAAAGGCCGCCGCGGTTTTAAGGCCGCGACGGCCACACTCGGTCGCTTAGTCGATCGACAAAAAAGCTTAGAAAGCTGCCTTGAGGGTGACGAACACCTTGTTCAGGTTGTAGCCGACGCAGGCGGTCTTTGCGTCCTTGTCGGTGTCCTCGTAACGCAGGCCGAACGACAGCTGGTCCTTATAGACCGGAACGGTCACGCTGGTGTTCCAGGTGCTGTAACCGTCAACGCCATAGGATTTGCGGGCCAGGCTCTGGCGGCCGATGGCACCGCTGAGGGTCGCGCCGCCGACGGGGAAGGGCATCGAGCCGTTCAGTTCGTAGTAGTCGGCGCGACCGGTGTCGCCGAAGAAGGCCGGGGAGTAGTAATAGCTGACGCCCAGCGTGCCCATGCCGGCCTGGATCGAGGCCGCGACCTTGCGTTCCCAAAAGGCTTCATTGGGTAGGTCCTGATTGACGTAACCGCAATAAACCGCGCCCAGGTCGAATGTGACCGGGTCCAGGGTGGGCTTTTAGCCGGCATAGAAGTCTGTTTCGGCCTCGGCGAAGGATACCTGGCCAAGCCAGGTCCCGGCGTAGAGCTTGCAAGCGCTGACGTCGACACCACCGAAGATCGAGGCGTTACCGGCGTTCTGGTCAAGGCCGCGGAATGAATAGGCGCTGGCAACGCCAGCGTTGAAGGCCACGCTAGGACCGTCGGCCGCCAGGGCGGCACCGCTGAGAGCGACTGTTGCGGTCGCCGCGCAGAGTGCGAGCTTGAAGAATTTCTTATGGTCTATCCCGTTAAATGTCATTGCCTGCGAACCGCAGTTCGCTGCCTAGGCCAAGCGCTTCTCGCGTCGCCGCGGAAAACCAGCATCGCTTTTCCCTTCGCGGGTGCAACGAGGAGCGACATGGCGCTGCCTATGATCCAGGCAGTGTAAAAAATTTATGCGAAGGATGTGAAGCAACGCCTTAATTCTGATCGGGCGCGCACCGGTTGCCGCCGCGGGCTGGGTGGATTAAGCCGCTGTCATGGATGAAATGCACCTAACCCAACTCGGTCGAGTCGCAACGCCCGCCGCCACGCCAGAGCAATCGCGGCTCGAGCGCGTGCCCAATCCGCAGGCCGGACAACTGTTTGTGGCTCGGTTCACGGCGCCGGAATTCACCTCGCTCTGCCCGGTGACGGCTCAGCCGGACTTTGCGCACCTTGTGATCGATTATGCGCCGGGCGACTGGCTGATCGAATCTAAGTCGCTAAAGCTCTACCTGTCAGCGTTCCGTAACCATGGTGCGTTCCATGAAGACTGCACAGTCGCGATCGGGCGCAGGATCGTGGAGACCGCCGAGCCCAAATGGCTGCGCATCGGTGGTTACTGGTACCCGCGCGGCGGCATTCCGATTGATGTGTTCTGGCAGAGTGGCCCGGTTCCCGAAGGACTTTGGCTACCGGATCAGGGTATAGCGACCTATCGCGGCCGCGGCTAAGGCTTCCAGGCGGTAATCAGGGCGTCCATTACCGGGCGCACACGCTCTTGCGGCGCATCGGTGGCGGTGCCGATATAAAGAAAGCCGGCGATTTGCTCGTCAGGGCTCAGCGCCAGGTGGGCGCGGGCGGAGGGGTCGAAGGCGTACCAGTCGGTTATCCAGTTGGCACCAAACCCCATGGCCGTGGCGGCCATCAACAGCGCCATGCATACCGCCCCGGCGGACAACTGCTGTTCCCACAGCGGGATGTTTCCTTGCACCGGCGAGGAGACCACGGCCACCGCCAGCGGCGGCGTCCGTAGCTTACCCAGCGCGGCCACAGCCTTATTGGCGTCGGGCCGTCCCTGCGCCAGGGCATTCAGCCAATCGGCGAAATCGGTCTTGGCCTGATCCTGGATGACGATGAAGCGCCAGGGATTGATCTTGCCATGATCGGGAACCCGGGCGGCCAGTCGCAGCAGGTCGGCTAGCTGATCTGCCGACGGGCCCGGCGCGGCGAGGGCCATGGCCGAGGCCGAACGTCGGCGGGCCAGGAACTCGAGCACAGCCGGTGAAGCCTGGGCGGCAATGGGTTTGCCGAATTGCGGAGCAGGAGGAACAGTCAAGACGGCGGGCTCCTGAACAGCTAAGACGCCCCACGTAGTGGCGCGGCGCGCCAACGGCAATGGCAAGGGTCCAATGAGCGGAAAACCCGATTGGATGATTTCGCATGGGCGGCCATGGCAGCCAGATCATGCGCGCCTGATATACGAAAACCCATGGCTTAGCCTGACGGAATATCTTGCCGTCGCTCCGACAGGGAAGGATGCGCTCTATGCCGTGGTCGGGTTCAAGAACCTCGCCGTTGCTGTGCTGCCGTTGCATGACGATGGCACGATCGTCATGGTTGGCCAGAACCGCTTTCCCTTGCGGGATTATAGCTGGGAAATTCCCGAGGGCGGTGCCCCGCTCGATGAAGACCCGCTGGCCGGTGCCAAGCGCGAACTGGCCGAGGAAACCGGGCTTCAGGCCGCTGAGTGGCGGCAGGTTCTGAACTTACAGCTGTCCAATTCTGTCACCGACGAACGCGCGGTCGGCTTTGTGGCCACCGGCCTATCGCCTGCACCCGTCCTAGAACCGGATGATACCGAGGATCTGGCCACCGCGCGGGTTCCGTTTGCTCAAGCGCTGCGCCTGGCAACCGAGGGCAAGATTCAGGATTCGCTCACGGTAGCGATGCTATTGCGGGCGCACCATATGGCGGTGAGTGGGGAACTGCCGCGCCAACTGGCGTTGTCTATGTTAAAAGAGCCGCTGAAGGCGTCGAAGGAGCCATAAACTTGGCTAAGCACCTAGAAGCAGTCGATCCGGCGTCAGCGCCGCCCGTGTGGGCCGCCCTGCGCAATGAAGCCGAGCGCGCCGCCGCAGCCGAACCGGCCTTGGCCTCGCTGATCAATGCCGTGATCCTGACCCACGGTGGCCTGGGCCAGGCCTTGAGCTATCAAATCGCCCGCAAGCTTTCCGACGTGGAACTGCGCGCCATGAGCGCCCGCGAGATCGCCGAACAGGCCTATCGTGCCGACCCCTCGCTGCTGACCGCCGCCGAAGCCGACCTTAAGGCGGTTTTCGAGCGTGATCCGGCCTGCAAGGGCTATTTACAGCCGTTCTTGTTCTTTAAGGGCTTCCTGGCGCTGCAGACCTATCGAGTTGCGCATTGGCTTTGGAGCCAGGGCCGTGAGCCGATGGCGCTGTATCTACAAAGCCGCAGCTCCGAACTGGCTCAGGTGGATATTCACCCCGCCGCCAAGATGGGCTCAGGCATATTCTTGGACCATGGCACTGGCATTGTCGTTGGCGAGACGGCCGTGGTGGGCGATGACGTCTCGATGCTGCACGGCGTGACCCTGGGTGGCACAGGTGCCCAACGTGGCGATCGCCACCCCAAGATCGGCAAGGGTGTGCTGCTCGGTGCCGGAGCCAAGGTGCTGGGCAATATCGTGATCGGCGACTACGCCAAGATCGCATCGGGTTCGGTTGTGCTGCGGGCGGTACCAGCCGGCTGCACCGCTGCGGGCGTTCCGGCCCGCATTATGAATTGCCCGACCTGCGAAGAGCCGGCGCGCAGCATGGACCATACCCTGGCCGATATCGTTTACGACTACGTGATCTAGGCGGGATTTCGGGTTCAACCTGAACCGGAAACACTCTAGGGTCCGCCCAACGACGACTTGGGAGATTATCCGCCGTGGACGATAAGCATATCGCGCAACTGAACGCCCACCTGAAGCGGACCTTCGGCAATCCTCACTTCGAAGTGAAGGCGCGCAAACAGAAGGATTCGGCCGAGGTCGAGCTCAAGGGCGAGTTCATCGGTGTGATCTATGAGGACGAAGACGAGGCCGGTTCGTTCCTGTTCGAGATGGCGATCCTGGCCGAAGATTTGGAATAGCGGCTGGCTTTATAGCCAAAGACATCTGGGCCGGCGGTGGCGCCGGCCCCTTTTCTTTGGCACCGTCAGCCGGGGCTGCCAAGCCTTGGTCAGAGCACGCCGAGCATCTCCGCCACCAGCGGGTGGCGAACGATATCGCGGTCGGCAAGGTGAACCACGGCGATATTGGGCAGGGCTTCCAGCTTCTGGGCCACATCGCCCAGCCCTGAAATGCCCGGCAGCAGATCGGACTGTTGCGGATCGCCGGTCACCACCATGGTGCTGTTCCAGCCCAGCCGCGTCAGCAGCATCTTGAGCTGCACATAGGTGCAGTTCTGCGCCTCATCGATCACCACAAAGGCGTTGTTCAGGGTGCGGCCGCGCATGAACCCGACCGGGGCGATCTCGATCAGACCCTCCGCCATCAGCGAGCGGACCCGCTTCATGGAAAGTCGGTCTGAAAGCGCGTCGTAGAGCGGGCGAAGATAGGGTGCCAGCTTGTCTTCCGCGTCGCCGGGCAGGAAGCCGATCGACTCCCCGGCCTCGACGGCGGGGCGTGACAGCACGATGCGGCCAACGCTGCCGGCTTCCAAGGCTTCAACCGCCTTGGCGATGGCAAGGTAGGTCTTTCCCGTGCCGGCCGGGCCGAGCGCCAGGACGAGGTTCTTGTCGTCGATGGCCTTCATAAGCGCAGCCTGGCCATCAGACTTGGCCTTGATGGTCTTTAGATAGCCATGGTCGCGGTGTTCCTCGTTCTGGGGCAGGGGGCTCCAACTAGTGCGATTGAGCGGAAGGCGGCGTATCTTGTCATCGACGGCGGCTCCGCCACGATGTTCGAACTGACCCGCATCGAAAGCGCCTTCGCGCATCACCCGCTTTTGAGCCCGCTTCGTCATAGAAAACCTCCTTGGTCACTAGCAAAAAAGCCAAGAAAAAAGGGCGTCGCCGGAATGGCGCGCCCTTGTGCAACGGGGATGAATGGAAGCCGAACCGCGACGCGGCCTGTCAGCCGTGCCGAGCTTTCGAAAATGGGCGGTGGGTTAGGCCACGCAAGCACCCAGGTTGGCTCCAATTCTTATCTCTCCGCGGGCGAGACGCTTTTCAACGCTCGAATCACCCGAATAGGTTGAGAGTAGCGCGGTTTCGTGACGGTTAACCCAGCCGTTTCGCGTCAGAGGAGTGACCTTAAGCCATGCCTGTTTATGCCTTGGGTGCCCATTCGCCCCAATTGCCTGAGGTTGGCGACTATTGGATCGCTCCCACGGCTGCGGTGATCGGCCGCGTCGTTCTGAAGACAGACGCCAGCGTCTGGTACGGCGCCACCCTGCGTGGCGACAATGATCCGATCACCATCGGCGTTGGCAGCAACATCCAGGACAATTCGGTGATCCACACCGATGACAACGAGCCTGTGACCGTGGGCGACAACGTCACTGTCGGCCACAATGTGATCCTGCACAGCTGCACCATCGGCGACGGTAGCCTGATCGGCATGGGAGCGATCCTTCTGAGCCGTTGCGTCATCGGGAAGAACTGCCTGGTTGGTGCCGGGGCCCTGGTTACCGAGGACAAGGTTTTTCCCGACAACAGCCTGATTGTCGGCTCGCCGGCTCGGGTCATCCGCACTCTGACCGAAGCGGAAATCGCCAAGATGCAGCGTGGGGCACCTGGCTACGTCGCCAACTGGCGGCGGCACGCGGCCAATATCGCCCAAATCGAAGGCTAGATTTCGCACTCTGGGCGCGATAGGCACCGCGCCATGAGCGCAATCATTATCGACGGTAAAGCCTTCGCGACACGCCTGCGCGAGCGGGTAGCGCGAGATGTATCGGACCTAAAGTCCAAGGGCGTTACGCCAGGGCTGGCGGTCGTGCTGGTGGGTGAAGATGCCGCCAGCCAGGTCTATGTCCGCAACAAGGGCGAGCAGACCGAAGCGGCGGGCATGACATCGGTGACCCACCGTCTGCCAGCGGATACCACGCAGGGAGAGCTGTTGGCCCTGGTGGCCAAGCTGAACGCCGACCCGGAAATCCATGGCATACTGGTTCAGTTTCCCGTGCCAGCGCATATGGATCAGGCCAGCATCGTCGCCGCCATCAGCCCGGATAAGGATGTTGATGGCCTGAATGTGATCAATGCCGGACGACTGGCCAGCGGCCTGCCGGCCCTGACCCCCTGCACGCCGCTGGGCTGCATGATGCTGCTGCACGACATGCTGGGCGATCTGGCCGGAAAACGCGCCGTGGTGGTGGGGCGTTCCAACCTGATGGGCAAGCCGATGGCTCAGCTGCTGCTGGCCGCCGACTGCACCGTGACCATCGCGCACTCCAAGAGCCGCGACCTGCCAGCGATCTGCCGCGAGGCTGATATTGTGGTGGCCGCCGCTGGCCGAGCCGAGATGGTGCGCGGCGACTGGATCAAGCCGGGTGCTGCGGTGATCGATGTTGGAATCAACCGTGTCCCGTCGCGCGATCCGGAAAAGGCGGCCGTCGGTGGCACGCGTCTGGTCGGGGATGTGGCGTTTGACGAGGCAGTCCAGGTCGCCGGATGGATCACACCTGTGCCTGGGGGCGTTGGTCCCATGACCATCGCCTGCCTCTTGGCCAATACCTTGACTGCCGCTAAGCGGATCAGCGGGATCGCCTAGCGCTACTGCGCGCGGACGGCCGGTTGATTGCGGCCTAGAGCCCTAACTCACCCGGTCAGACGCACTGATGCCTTGCAGCAGCGTCGGCGGGGCAACGGCATTAACTGCGCCAATGATTTGCGCCAGCACCTGGTTGGTGGCCCGATCATAGGCGGTGGTGATGGCGGAGACGCGGTCTTCGCTCGCCAAGGCCGTGGCGCTGAACACCTGGTCGCTGACCACGCTCCGGTCCAGAATGCGGGTAATCAGCGTGCGTACCTCGATCTTCACCGTCGGTGCCGATTTTGGGCCATTGAGATAGTCCGCCTCAAAGGTGCGCACATTCAGCTTGAGATCTAGCGCGGCCTTGCCGACCTCGCCGCGCGCGATCAGGCGGGCGGGCCCCGGATTGGCCTCGAAAGCGCGTTCCAGCGCGTCATCGAACAGCAGTGAGGCTGCGGATACCCAGCGCGATCCGGCGATATAGGCTACCTCGCCGCCGGACGAGACGGTCATGATCTGGTCGCCAGCGGCGGCCTGGGGAAAGCCGGTCGGTGCCTTCAGCACCCGGAACGCACCCGCCGGTGATACCTTGCTGTCCGGCGCAGAGGCGGTGGCGGATGGCACCCCGAAGCGGTAGAGCTGCACAGGCTTTGTTGCAGGGAACAGGCTGACGCAGCCGGCCAGGGAAAGGACCAGCAGGGCTGCGGCCGATGCGCAGGCACCGATGGGCAGGGCTCGGCGGATCATGGCTTGACCTCCACTTGCTTAGCGGGCGCTTTGGAAATGATCCCCCGCGGGTCACGTTCGAACGCATTGGCCATGCGATCCAACGAGGCGGCGGCATCCTGCAGGGTGACGATGGCCGCAGACAGTTGCGGCATGCCGGTGGTGGCAAAATCACCGGCTGGCCCGTCGAGCTTGTCGATCAGTCGCTGAGTACTCTGGGCGGTGTCCTTGATCGCATTGCTGGCCTCGGAAAGGTTACGCAGCGCCGTCTTGCCGTCGCCGTTCACCGTTCCATTGAGGTTATTTATCAGAATGTCGGCGTCCTTGCTGGCGTTGCTAATATTCAGCAGGGCCAACTGGCCGTCTTCGATCACCGACCTGTGTTCGTTCAGCACGGTTGTGATGCTGCGGAGGTCCTTAACCGTAACCGTCAGGTTGTTGATGTTGTCGTCACTGAGCACGCGGTTGAAGCGGTCCAATGCCTCAATAGTTCTGGTCAGAACAGTGCCGCCGCCGGCCAGCAGGTCGCTGAGGGCGTTGCTCTGGCTGAGGATCACCGGCACCTCGTCGCGTGCGGCGGGCGTCATCAGCGGCGAGTTCTGGGCCCCCGCGCTGATTTGGATGTAGTTCACGCCGGTAATGCCCTGTGGCTCCAGGCTGGCACGACTGTCTGTGCGGATCGGCACGTCTGACGTGATGCGGATACGGGCGATCACGCGGTTAGAGTTGGTCTTGTCGAGGGCGATCTTGGTGACATCGCCCACCTTGATGCCGTTGAAGTGCACTTCCCCGCCGTCGTTCAGGCCGCGAACCGGACCGACGAACAGCACGTCGTACTGGTCGTAGTCGTGCGCGAACTGGAAGCGCGCCAGCCAGACCACGAAGATGAGCGTGCCCATGAAGAGCAGCAGGGCCGAAATACCGACCAATGCGTAGTTGGCGTTTCTTTCCATCAACGATGTCCGATCTTGGTGGGCGTGCGGGCGGCGGCCCGGCCACGGGGGCCGAGAAAATAGTCTTTGATCCAGGGGTGTTCTGACCTTTCCAACGCCCTGACCGGGGCGACGGCGACCACCGTCTTGTCGGCGATGACAGCAACGCGGTCGGTAATGGCATAAAGCGTGTCGAGGTCGTGGGTGATCATGAAGACGGTCAGGCTCAGGCTATCGGAAAGGTCTTGGATCAGTTCGTCGAAAGCGGCGGCCCCGATTGGGTCCAGGCCCGATGTCGGCTCGTCCAGGAATAGAAGTTCGGGGTCTAGCGCCAGGGCCCGTGCCAATCCGGCCCGCTTGCGCATGCCGCCCGACAGCTCAGAGGGCTTGAGGGTGCCGGATGTAACGGCAAGCCCGGCCATGCCGATTTTAAGGTCAGCAAGGTCCCAGATCTCCTGGCGGCTGAGTTTGGTGTGCTCGAACAGGGGCGCGGCGACATTCTCTCGCACGGTGAGATTGGAAAATAATGCGCCCTGCTGGAACATCACGCCCCATCGTCGCTCAATCGCCTTCCACTTACGGCGCGAGGCGTGGTCGATATTCTGACCGAACAGCTTGACCGAGCCGCCATTTGGTACTTTCAGCCCGATAATGGTGTTGAGCAAGACAGACTTGCCAGAGCCGGAACCGCCCACCACGCCCAGAACTTCGCCACGCTTCACCGTTAGATTAAGGTTCTCGTGGATCACCCGGTCGCCGAACCGCGAGGATAGGCCCTGGACCTCCACCGGCGGGGCGGATTCATCGAGAAGGCCGAAGTCTTTGGCGAAATCCTGCGCCTCATCGACATTGAACTTTATGTCGTCCGGATCGCTCACAGATTGAGCTCCATGTAGATCAGGGCGACCACAGCATCGATCAGGATGATCGAGAAGATGGCATGCACCACGGCACCGGTGACCCGCTGGCCCAGCGACTCGACGTTACCCCCGACCTCCATGCCCTGGCGGCAGCCGATGGCGGCGATCATCATGGCCATGACCGGTGCCTTCGACATCCCGACCCAGAACTGGGTGGGGCCGACGTTGTCGACAATGCGCTGCAGGAAAAAGGTCGGGGACAGATCCAGGGTTGCCCAGGTGACCAGCATGCCTCCCGCCAGCCCCGCCAGGGTGGCGACGAACACCAGCAGGGGCATCATCAGCAGCAGGGCGATGAATCGCGGCATGACGAGGGCTTCGAACGGATCGACACCCATCACCTGCATGGCGTCGATTTCCTGATTCATTTTCATGGCGCCAATCTCGGCCGCGAAGGCCGAGGACGACCGGCCCGCGAGTAGGATGGCGGTGATCAGCACATTGAACTCACGCAGCACGCCAATGCCAATAAGTTCGACCGCGAAAACCTGAGCCCCGAAGTCGCGCAACATATTGGTACCCAGGAGCCCGATCACGGCACCGATGAACAGGCTGGTGGTGGCCACGATCGGCAAGGCGTCGAGCCCCGTGCGTTCGCAGGCGGAAATCACGGCGGCCCAGCGGATGCGGTGGGGCCGGATCAGGCAACGGCCCACTGCCGTCAACAGGTGGCCGTTGAAGATGATGGTCTCATAGACGTCGTCGCGAACGTCGACGATACCACGGCCCAGACGGTTCATCAGCGCGTGGAACCCGCGCCGGGGTATTACGACCGGGAGCTTGTCCTGGGAGGCCGCCTCCACCAGATGAAGCAGCCGCAGGGTCTCGCGCCGCGCTAGCAACTTGCCGGATGCCTTACGCCGGTCGGCGGCGCGGAAAATCGTATGGGCACCGGCGGTGTCGCAGCGTCCTATCTTGCGCAGGTCTATCGACAGGCCGTCATGCGCGGCTACGGCCTGGGCCAGCCGCTGGCCGGCGTCGTGCAGGCGCATGGCGGTCCAATCACCGGTCAGGCACGCCGTGGTGCCCGTGTCTTCATCCAGAAGGCTGAAATCGGCGTCGGCGTCCATGGGCGGGTGCTAACTGTCCTTGCAACGAGCGGTGGGTCAAACTTAGCAGAGCTTTCACTCAAGGCTTAACGCTTCTATCGCGACGCTGTTGCGACGCCGGTTGACGAACCGACGTGGTGCCCGCATCGAGGGGCCGATGACGCTTACTTTCAGACGACGCGGCGTGCTCGCCAGCCTGCTCGCCATCACCGCCTCGCCCCTGGCGGCCCGTGCCCAGACCGCATCCGGTTTCAACGGCGATAGGGTTAAAAGTCTCGCCAAAGCGCGCAGCCTGGCCCCCTGGCGCCCCTTGCCGCGCGCCGCCGGGCCAGCCGCTGGCCTGACCTACGATGAATACCGCCAGGTCCGATTCCGCCGCGATCGCTGGCTGTGGGCCGGCCAGGAACGAGGTTTCTCGGCCAATTTCTTCGCGGCAGCCTATTCCGCAGACGAGCTCGTCGATCTCAATGTCGTGGAGGATGGGGCTGAGCGGCCGATCCCCTTCGATCCAGGCCTCTTTGACATGCCAGCGCCGGTCACCGCGGCCACGGCGGCTGGCGGTGGCTTGACCGGTTATTCGGGGTTTCGCCTGTTGGCCCCAATCAACCAGCCCGATGTTTGGGACGAGATCGGCGCATTTCAGGGTGCAAGCTATTTCCGCAGCCTAGGCCAGAACCAGGCCTATGGTCTCTCGGCGCGGGGCCTATCCATAGGCACGGGCAAGTCGGGCGAGGAGTTCCCCGACTTCGTGGCCTGGTGGCTTGAGCGCTCAGCCCCGGGCGCGGCCAGTGTGGTTGTGCACGGCTTGCTCGACAGCCCCAGCTGCACGGGGGCCTATAGGTTTCAGGTTACGCCAGGGCCGAACACGGTTTTCGACATCACAGCCACCCTCTATCCGCGCGCTACAATCGACACAGTGGGCGTGGCACCAGCCAGCAGCATGTTCCTGTTCGACCTGGCCGATCCGCAAGACGTGCGAGGCGCAGCGCACGACTATCGGTCTGGGGTGCATGACAGTGACGGCTTGGCCATCTGGACGAGCGATGGGCGGCGCTTGTGGCGTCAGCTCTCAAATCCCACCAGCCTGAGGCTTAGCCAGGTGCACGATACCGACCCGCGCGGCTTTGGTCTGGTGCAGCGGCAGCGCCAGTTTGACGCCTTTGGCGACCTTGAGGCGCGCTATGATAAGCGACCCTCGCTCTGGGTCGAACCGATCACGCCGTTCGGCCCGGGGGCGGTCTTCCTGCTGGAAATCCCGACGCGGTTGGAGACGGACGACAATATTGCCTGCTTCTGGCGACCATCGGCACCTTGGGCCGCCGGGTCGGAGATCAGCCTGGCTTATCGGCTGCATTTCGGCCACGAGCCGCATCCGGCACCCTTCGCCCGGGTCGTGCGCAGCCGCACCGGGCGGGAGAAGAGCCAAGCTCTGTTCGCGGTCGATTTTGAGGGCGGTGAGCTCGATCCGTCCGCCGTGCAAGCGACGGCGGCGGCCAGTTCTGGCCAGGTGCTCTGGAGCAATGTGATCGCCCATGCCGAGCCGGGCGTGATGCGCGCCACCTTCTCCCTCAAGCCTGCGGGCGCGGCCGACCTTTCGCTGACGCTCATGGGGCCGGACGGGGTGGCTTCCGAGACCTGGATGATGCCCTTTGAAGGCTAGGCGGTGGGAAGTACCTTGCCCGGATTCATGATCCCCAGGGGGTCTAGGGTCTGTTTGATCGCCCACATTAGCCGAGTTTCCACCGCCGGACGGTAGCGGATCGCCTCGTCGCGGCGTAGCATGCCTAGCCCGTGTTCGGCCGAAATCGAGCCGCCCATGGAATCGACCAGATCGTGCACGGCACGGTTCATGTCCGTCTGCCTTGCCATAAAGGCCTTGCCGTCGTCGCCCTCCGGATAAGAGACATTGAAATGCAGGTTACCGTCGCCGACGTGGCCAAACGCCATCAGGCGCGCGGCCGGCACGACCTTTAGGATTTCGGCCTCACCCTCGACGATGAACTGCGCTATGCGTGAGATCGGCACCGAGACGTCGTGCTTTATACTGGAACCTTCTAGGGTCTGAGCTTCAGACAGCTTCTCGCGCAGGGACCAAAGCGCCGCTGACTGCGCAAGGGATTCCGCGATCACCGCATCACCGATCAGTTCGGCTGCGAAAGCTTGTTCCAGCATGGATTCGAGGTCGGCGCGGCCCTGGGCCTCATCGGTCATGCTGGAAAGCTCCATCAGCACGTTCCAGGCCTTTGGCGTCGCGAAGGGCGCGCGGATGTCCGGATTGTGCTTGAGCGATAGCGCCAGGCTGCGGGCCGACATCAGCTCGAAGGCAGTGAGGCTGGCACCAAGCCGAGCCTGGGCCAGTTGCAGCAGTTCCACGGCCTGTTGCGGCGTCTCCATGCCGACGAAGGCCGCCACCTTCGCCGCAGGCGTCGGATAGAGCTTCATCACCGCGGCGGTGATGATCCCGAGGGTGCCTTCAGAGCCGATATAGAGGTCGCGCAGGTCGTAGCCGGTGTTGTCCTTGCGCAGGCTCTTCAAGCCGTCCCACAGCTCGCCCTGTGCCGTGACCACCTCCAGCCCCAGGCAGAGCTCGCGGGCATTGCCGTAGCGCAGCACCGCCACCCCGCCAGCGTTGGTAGAGAGGTTGCCGCCGATGGTGCAGGAGCCCTCGGCGGCCAGGCTGAGTGGAAACAGGCGCCCAGCGTCATTGGCGGCCTGTTGCAGGGTTTGCAGCACGACCCCGGCCTCGACCGTGACGGTATTGTTCAGGGTGTCGATCTCGCGAACGCGGTTAAGGCGCGCGGTCGAAAGCACAATATTGCGCCCCGTGGCGGGCGGCGGTGATCCGCCAGCGAGGCCGGTATTGCCGCCCTGAGGCGTGACGGTCACTTGATGGGCCGCGCACCAGGCCACAACCTGCGCCACATCTTGCGCCGTATCGGGCTGCACCGCAGCCAGGGCGGTGCCGCGCCAGATCTTGCGCCAGTCGGTCAGGAATGGGGCCAGCTCGGCCGGATCGGTAATCAGCCGGCCTTGGAATGCCGCGCGAAGGCTGCTGAGGGCGTCGCTGTCACTCAGGGAAGGGGTCATAAGACCTTGTTTCACAATGCTGGGGCGGAAAAAAGAGGTCCCGGGGATCAGGCCTTGGCCTGGCGGGCCGCAGCCCGCACGCCGGTGATCAGCAGCGCCGACATCACGATCAGCTCCAGACCTTGGCCAATCACCGTGCCGAGGATGGCCCCGCCCGTGCCGTAGAGTCCCATGGCGATCAGGATCGCCGCCACCGCTGCCAGCGAAGCGAGTGTATTGGCCAGGGCCAAGACCTTGAAGGCCCGCAGCACCTGCAGCCCAATGCCGATGGCGATCTGACAGAAGCTGATCAGGGCGCTTAGGCCCCAGAGCAGCAGCATCCAGCCGTCGGCGGAAAACTTACCGTGGAACACCATCCCTGCTAGCGGCCGCCAGGCCCAAAAGATGATGCCGGTCCAGAGCGCTGCGATCGCCGCCCCGCCGGCTAAGGTTATGGCGATCAACAGCGAAAAGCCGCTCCAGTCACGCGCCTCGCGCCGCCGCACCAGGTCGCTATGCGCTACCATGCTCCAGCTCGCCGCCAGCAGCGGGATGGGCCGCAACAGCAATTGCGTCGCCGCCAGGGCGGCCAGGGCCGCCGAGCTGTGTGTGGCGGTCACATAGCCCCCGACGACGACGGCCCCATAGGCAATGCCCATCAGGGTCAGGATCATGTTTGCCGAC